>ERZ791922.39-NODE-39-length-128481-cov-3.391245_pt1 | contig 128481 bp, 120 predicted proteins | sample MGYA00510134_ERZ791922 | MGnify/ENA primary metagenome ERZ791922 (study PRJEB30046, sample SAMN00792101) | human gut metagenome | study: EMG produced TPA metagenomics assembly of the A metagenome-wide association study of gut microbiota in type 2... | reverse complement strand
TTTTATAATTATAAGCAGAATAATATAATTTTAAGCTTTATTATTTATATATTATCTGTAATTATTAGTTTCCTATTTGTTTTACTTGATTTATTTATTTTATACTCATTTATTCTTTATTTATATAATTTAGTTCGTATTTTTCGATTGTAGAGTTCCAATATTGTCCAACCATACTTGATTTTATAAAACACGATATAATATAATTTGTCAATTATATTATATCGTGAAAAAGTTCACTATAATGACATTATACTCCTGTTTTTTATAGATTAATGACAATACAATCGCATTTGATATTGCAATCGTATTGTGATACAAACTCGTCTATTTTTATCTTGTTACATAAATGGTAGCTGCTACCTAGTTTCATACAGAAACTTTAATGATACAAATATAAAGCTTATTCTGTTACAATATCTGTATCTTCTAATAATTCCTCGAAAACTGCTGCAATAGCTTCTAATTCGTTGTCGTCTTCCACCATATCATACACTGCATCCAAACTTTCCTCTTCTGATACATCTTTTAGAATATATGCATCCGCTTCGTCAGCGTTGATATCCTCTGTTACTAATAAATACTCTGTACCATTTAATTTTGTTTGTTCCAGAACGTAAAAGATTACTTCCTCATTGTCCTCAGTAAAGAAGCTTACTTTTCTATTTTCTTCCATTTGCAATAAAATCCTCTCTTATAATAGATTCACTAGTAATATTTCCTTGCTTACTATTCCTAATAAGCACCTATTATATCACCTAAAGAGCGCATAGGGATTTCCTATAGTGAATCTATTTTATTTAATTCCTTCTTATTCGATAAATAGTCTAAATAACCTTGTAATATAAATACAGCTGCAAGTTTATCGACTACTTCCATCTTCTTTTTGAGGCTAACTTCACCAGCATTTAACACCTGATGCGCTGCTACGGTCGTTAAACGCTCGTCCCATAATGTTACCGGAAGTCCAGTTCTACGTCGAAGATGCTCAGCAAATTCTTCTGATTTTTCAGCACGTTCACCAATGGTATTGTTCATATTCTTCGGATACCCGAGTACAATTTCTTCCACTTCATATTGCTTTATTAACTCTTCAATACGTGCTAGCGTCTGACGAAGCTTAGTCTCTGACTTTCTTCGTATCACTTCAATGCCCTGTGCTGTAATTTTTAAACTGTCACTGATAGCAACGCCAACCGTTACAGAGCCATAATCCAAACCCATAATTCTCATTTCACTTATTAACCTCTGAAATCTTTCATTAATAGAAAAGTGGCAATCATACTACTTTTCTATTAATTACAAGTGAGCAGATTACATGCCCATCCTGTATTAATTCCATACCCTTATCTTCTTTTTAAATGATTATCAATATAATAATTCATTAATTCCTCTAAAATCTCATCACGTTCGACTTTCATAATCAAACTTCTGGCATTTCTGTGGTTTGTGATATAGGTCGGATCTCCGGACATGATATATCCTACAATTTGATTTACCGGATTGTATCCCTTCTCAGTTAAAGCGAGATACACGATGTCAATAACATCCTTCACCACGATTTCTGGCTGTTTTTGAACTCTAAAATATTGTGTATTGTTTATCTCCTGCATCTCATCACGCCCTTCCCAGTCAACGGTAATCTTTAACAAACCGCAATATCCAAATATTACAATTCCATTTTTGGACCGTTCCTCTATTTGCATCTTACTAATATCATAATACAAATGTTCGGAAATTTCAATCTATTATTTCGGAAAGCAAAACATCATCATTCAAATACCCGGTAATACGGACGTTAACTAACTCATTACTTTCTAAGTTTGATGCAGGAATAGCAACCTTAACATAACGAGTAGTATGGCCAATCATATACATTGTATCCTCTATCTTCGTCTCTTCTTCCGTCAAAACAATTTCTTCAGACCCGATAAAAGAATCCAAATACGTAGTTCTCATCTTTTTTTCTAATTCAAACAAAATATCACTACGCTTCGATTTTATAGGTTCTTGCACCTGGTTTGGCATGGATTCAGCCTTGGTACCTTTTCTCTTTGAATATTTAAAGATATGCATCTGAGAAAAATTAACTTTCTCAAGGAATGTCTTGGTTTCTTCGAATTCTTCTTCTGTTTCCCCAGGGAATCCAACGATAACATCGGTAGTGATTGCGGGATTTTTATAGTACTTACGGATAATCTCACAGCGATCGTAATAATCATTCGGTGTATATTTACGATTCATTCTAGCTAGTGTTTCCTTACTACCACTTTGTAGGGACAAATGAAAGTGAGGGCATAGTTTTGATTTACTAGCAAGAGTTTTAACAAATTCCTCGGTGATTATTCTTGGTTCCAAAGAACTTAATCGAATTCTGCAAAGTCCTTTTATTTCGCTCAAGCTTAAAATAAGTGTTAGTAAGGGCGAAACACCATTCTCAGGAAGTAATGCTGCTTGTTCCTTTACGGATAGTGTTTCAAGTCCATAGGAAGATAAATGAATCCCTGTTAATACAATTTCTTGATATCCATTTTCTACTAGACGAATTACTTCTTTTTTTATTTCTTCTTCACTACGGCTTCTAATTCTTCCACGAGCGTATGGAATAATGCAGTAACTACAGAATTGATTACAACCATCTTGTATTTTAATATAAGCTCTTGTTTTTTCTGTCACAGCGGCGATAGCCAATTCTTCGTATTCATAATCCTTATCAATATCTATGACAGCATAATTGCTTTGGTTTTCATAATATTCATCTACCAAAGAAACAATCTCGTTCTTTTTATTATTTCCAATGACAAGATCAACCGTATCATCTTCTAGTAACGCTTCTTTTGCAGCCTGTACATAACAACCTACTGCAATCACTATAGAATCCGGATTATGTTTTTTTGCTCTATGAAGCATCTGTCGCGATTTTCTATCTGCTATATTAGTTACTGTACAGGTATTTACAACATAAATATCCGATAATTCTTCAAAATCAACAACCGTTGCACCAGCATCTAAAAAAAGTTGTTGCATGGCTTCTGTCTCATAAGAATTTACCTTACAGCCAAGCGTTAAAAAAGCTACCTTTTTACCCGACACATTATCATTTTTATTCTTCGTTTTGTAGATGTTACTTATACTCGTTTCGTCAATTTCTTGCATTTGTAACTACAATCCTTTCTATATTCAGGCTTATCAATAAATAAACCGATAACTATCATAAAATTTATCTTCTTTTTTTCTACACTTTGTATATTGACATTTATTTTGGTTAAATGTAGTATAGTAGTGAGAAAAGGTTTCCTGTGTATTCCAGTTATACTGGGACGTAAGGTACCATTAATTCATAGTATCCTGCGGGGTTTACACTTTCCGCTATGGACTTGAATAATACATCAACATCAATAAGGAGGAAATTCTCATGAAAACAGTTAAGATTTCATTAAATTCAATTGATAAGGTTAAGTCCTTTGTAAACGATGTTACTAAATTCGATTCCGATTTTGATTTAGTATCCGGAAGGTATGTTATCGATGCAAAGTCTATTATGGGTATCTTCAGCTTAGATTTATCTAAGCCTATCGATCTTAATATCCATGGCGATGATACCATGGATGAGATTTTAGCAATCTTAAAACCATACATCGTTGAGTAACAAAACATAATCAAACAGTTGTTATCTTATGATAACAACTGTTTTTTTATTATCAAAAAGTGTTTTTCTAATTAATTTTATTAAACTAATTTTATCAAACTAATTTCCTAAAATAATTTCCTTAAACTATATTCCTTAATTTAATTCCCTAAACTATTTTCCTTAATTTAATTTCCTTAAACTATTTCCCTTAGTATTTTACTTTACGGTAATTATTTCTCTTGTATTAATCGCTGTCTTCACCATTTCATCAATTTTTTCTGTCAGATTAAGCTCATTCTTTTCAATGACAGAAAGAATTGGTCTAGTTACCGGATGTTTTGCAACAAAAATTGTGCAGCAATCTTCGAAAGGAAGAACCGATGTTTCATAAGTCCCAATACGTTCCGAGATATCAATAATCTCTTGCTTATCCATACCGATCAGTGGGCGATATACCGGCAACGTACAAACAGCATTGGTTGCAGCTAGAGAATGCATGGTCTGACTTGCTACCTGACCAATACTCTCACCAGTAATCAAACCAAGACACTTATCACGATTTGCAATTTCTTCTGCAATTCTCATCATATAACGTCGCATTATGATTGTTAATTCTTCATGAGGGCATTTCTCATAAATATACAGCTGAATATCCGTAAAATTTACAATGTGAAGCTTAATTGGCCCTGTGTAAGCGGATATAATCTTAGCTAAATCCACCACTTTTTGCTTCGCACGTTCACTGGTATAAGGAGGTGCATGAAAATAAGTCGCCTCTATTGATACTCCACGCTTTGATATCATATAACCAGCAACCGGGCTATCAATACCACCAGATAACAATAACATTGCTTTTCCACCTGTACCTACCGGCATACCACCTGGTCCTTTTAAGGTATAGGAATATACATAAGCTTTGTTACGAATTTCAACTGTAATATGTTCCTGTGGTGTATGAACATCAACAGACAATTCAGGAAAGCGGTTTAATAAATAAGCTCCCATCTTAGAACAGATTTCTGGTGATGTAATTGGATACTGCTTATTACCACGTTTTGCTTCAACTTTAAAAGTAAATGGTTTACGTCCATAGAAGTTTTCCACATAATTACCAACTTCTTGTTTTACAACCTCCCAATCAGTCGTTTCAATTACTACGACTGGGCTAATTCCGGTAACACCAAACACTCGTTGCAAAGCAGCAACAGTTTCTTCATAATCGAAATCATCTGGACACTCTACAAAAACACGTCCCTGTTCTCTGGAAACCTCAAAATTTCCTAGTTTACTTAAATTAAATCTAACTTGATCTTTTAGTGCGTTCTCAAACACATGACGATTTTTGCCTTTTAGACCAATCTCTGCGTATTTTATTAAAAATGCTTTATACATGAAACCTCCTAATTGAATTGTATTCTACCATTCTATTTATTTTCTGGTATAACGTCGTAACATTGGTACTATTTCCTTTAGTACCTCGAGCGTATAATCTATTTCTTCCATTTTAGTATTGACTGAAAAGCTAAATCTGAGTGTTGAGTCTAACAAACTTTTATCTACACCGATTGCAATCAAGGAACCGGATAAGCTTGGGTGATTCGAAGCACATGCAGAACCGGAAGAAACATAGATATCCTTATCCTCAAGAGCATGTAATAGCACTTCACTTCGTATCCCTTGAAAGCTTGCACTTACTACATGAGGAGCAGTTTGCCGTACTCTTTCTGACAAGGATAAGTCTTCTCGTTCTGTATATACTGCGTTTACTGTCACTTCTGGCATCTGTTGTAATCCTTCAATCAGATGAGTTTTTAAGTTATATAAATGATTGATTTTTTCTTCATGGTTCTCATAGATTTCTTTCATTGCTTGATATAAACCGGCAATTGCTGGAACATTTTCGGTACCGGAACGGTAACCTTTTTGTTGTCCTCCACCATGGATGATTGGCTTTATCTTAACTTTATCTTTGATATATAAAAATCCTGCACCTTTTGGCCCATGGAACTTATGTCCGCTAACCGACATTAAATCAATTCCTTCTTTCTTTGGAAAAATCTTAAACTTCCCAAAGCACTGTATGGCATCGGTATGAAATAAAATATCTGATTTTTTCTCTTTTACAAGTTTAGATAATCTAGCAATATCCTGTATGGCTCCGACTTCATTATTGACATACATAATAGATACTAAAATAGTATCCTCACAAATCTCATTTAATAATGCTTCCTCGATGACTTTACCATTTGAATCTACTGGTACATAGCTGATTCGAAATCCAAAATCTTCAAGCGCTATTAAAGGATTATGCACAGATGCATGTTCAAATTGTGTTGTTATAATATGTTTACCCGAACGTTGATACGCTAGTGCTGTACCAATTAAGGCCATATTATTGGATTCTGTACCTCCAGAAGTAAATACAATCTCTTTCGGTTCAACCTTAAGTAGTTTTGCTATTGACTCCTTTGCATCTTTGATGTATCGTTCCGCTTCCATTCCTTTTCGATGCATAGAGGAAGGATTACCAAAGTTAACGTATAGTGCATCTACCATGATATCGCGCACTGATTCCGATACTTTTGTAGTAGCGGCATTATCTAAATAAGCTATCATACTACCTCCAAATTGGCGTTTTGCGCCTCTTAAAACATGGAATTTTATAGAAACATAACTCCAAAACGAAGCGCAGAATCCGACGTATCTATAATATACGAGTTTCAATGAAATGTAATCTATCAACTCCATTGATTAACTCTTCCTATCAATCTCTAATTATACTTCTTAGTACCCTTTATAGAATATAACTTACTCTTCTTCCTCAAAAGTTAACATGATATAAGATAGAATTGCAAGTCCTGCTGTTTCAGTTCGAAGAATACGTTTACCAAGTGTAATTGGAATAATTCCATGTTTCTTTGCTAACTCTACTTCTTCTTCCTCGAAACCGCCTTCTGGCCCAATCATAATACCAATAGAGCTACTCTCTTTTGATTGATTGATTAATGCTCTCGTTTCCTTAATCCCACTAGCACATTCGTAAGGTAGTATAGATAAATCACACTCTGCTGCCATCTTTACCGCCTCACTGTAAGAAATTAGATCATGAACCTTAGGAATAAAGCCTCTTCCCGATTGCTTTGCAGCCCCCTCAGCTATCGCTTGCCAACGTTCTAATTTTTTTTGTTCCTTTTTCTTATCCTCTAACTTTACAATTGTTCTCTTCATCATGACTGGAACAATTTCGTAAGCACCAAGTTCTACTGCTTTTTGGATAATCAGTTCCATCTTATCTTTTTTCGGTAAGCCTTGAAATAAAATTAATTTCGCAGGTAACTCAGTGTCGGTTTTTTTCCGTTCTGTTATCGATAACAGAATATTATCTTTTTCAAACTCTGCTATTATACAACAATAATCGTTGCCTTGTCCATCACAAGCAATTAATTTTTCTCCAACTTTCATACGAAGTACATTTTTTATATGATTTACATCCGCACCATCAATGCGGATTGTTGTATCCGAAACGTTAGATGATTCAATATAAAATCGATACATTTAAACTCCCATCTGCGTGCTTTAGCACACATACAAATCAAGATGTTGAAAAGCTTGTCTTTTCAACCTAACTCCCATCTGCAAAATCACATGCAAGAATCTATCTTCTATTTATTATAGGTCTTTTTTCATACGACATTATAACACGTAACAAAAAAGATTGCTACACATAAAAAAAGTGGGGTTTTGAAAACAATTCTGTTTCAACCCACTTTTTCTTTTACTCTGGTTTTCTCGCTACGATAGAAGTCCAATCTCCCATAGTAGTTATTTCTTCTATGATAAATCCATTTTTGACAATGGCATCTTTTACTTCTTCAGCTTTCATATCAATGATACCAGAACTGATAAAATAAGCTCCTGGTTTCATAAATTCACCAATCACAGCAGATAAAGGTATAATAATGTCAGCTAAGATGTTTGCTACCACAAAATCATAGCTGTGAAGTCCTATGCGCTCGCGTAGCCCTCTGTCGTCAATAACATTTCCAGCAAATAACTCAATTCTACCTTCTGTTCTTGTCGCTGTATCCTTTGATTGACGTAGCACAGCTTCTAATTGATTTACGTCACAATTTTCCTTGGATGCACTCACTGCATTTTCATCAATGTCAATTGCAACTGCTGTTCTTGCTCCGAGTTTTCTACCTATTATGGTAAGGATACCACTACCGCATCCAACGTCTAATAATGTAGCCCCTGGTTGCATGTATTTCTTTATATTAAGAATACATAGCTTTGTTGTCTCATGAGCTCCTGTTCCAAATGCAGTTCCAGGATCAATCTCAATGATTAAGTCTGTTTCCTTTTGCTCCTCTAGCTTCTCCCAAGTTGGTTTGATGACAATAGTATCATCCACACGAAATGGTTTGAAAAATTCTTTCCAATTGTTTATCCAATCCTTATCTTCCGTTTCAGATAAAGAAAGCTTTCCACTACCAACCTCGACAAAGGTACGTAGCTCCTCTAACCCCTCCTTAATTGAAACTTCTAGGGAAGGCAAATCATCTTCCTTCTCAAGGTAAAAATTAACGATTGCAATACCGTCATCCTCACCTAATTCAGGAAGAATATCAATAAACATCTTTTTCTTCTCTTCTTCGGTAATCGGCACCTTATCCACTACTTCAATCCCTTCAATTCCAAGGGATAGTAGCATATCACAAACAAGGTCTACCGCTTCCGTCGTTGTCTCCAACGATAACTTTTTCCACTTCATGTATTTCCTCCTGGTTGCATACCTTCCCCAAGGTATAAAACATGATGTCTCATACCCTAAGTTCATTCCTGGAAGGCTATCTTTCTATTAAGGTTGATTATTTCCCAAAAAATTTCTTTTTCTTTTCTTTTGAATCCTCAGAAGTTTCCTCTGTTTTTTTACCAGTTATGGATTCTTCATATTTCTTTAACAAATCTTTCTGCTCATTGTTCAATTTTGTTGGAACTTGAACAACTAACGTTACATAGTGATCACCACGGACATCTTTATTACGCAAGGTAGGAACCCCTTTGCCACGAAGACGTACTTTTGTATCTGTTTGAGTACCTGGTTTCACTTCATATAGGACATCACCATCTACGGTGCTAATTCTTACATCGCCACCAAGTGCTGCTTGCGTAAAGGTCATAGGAGCTGTTGAGTAAATATCATAATCCTGTCTCTGAAAGATTGGATGTCTACTTACATTTACTTCAACTAATAAGTCACCACGCTCGCCACCGTTAGTACCAGGCTCCCCTTTTCCACGGATACGGATACTTTGACCATTGTCAATACCAGCAGGTACAGACACTTGAATTTTCTTCTTACGGCTGATATAACCGCTACCATAACAATCTGGACATTTTTCTTTGATTATCTTACCTGTACCACGACAATCCGGACAAGTTTGTACATTACGAACCATACCAAAAAGGGATTGCTGAGTAAAGGTTACCTGTCCTTTACCATTACACTTATGACAGGTTTCTGGTGAGCTACCAGGTTTCGCTCCTGATCCATGACAGGTTTCACATTCATCTTTTAATGAAAGCTCGAGTTCCTTCTCACAGCCAAACACAGCTTCTTCAAAAGTGATACGAATGGCAGTACGTAGGTTTGCTCCATTCATTGGACCATTGCTGGCACGAGATCTTCTTCCCCCACCAAAGATGTCTCCGAAGATATCACCAAAGATATCTCCCATATCACCCATATTAAAATCAAAGCCGCCAGCTCCGCCGCCGCCTTGTTCAAAAGCAGCATGACCAAACTGATCATATTGTCTCTTCTTCTCCGGGTCACTTAAGACAGCATATGCCTCGGATGCCTCCTTAAACTTTGCTTCTGCAGTCTTATCTCCTGGATTTGCATCCGGATGATACTGCTTTGCAAGCTTACGATAGGCTTTTTTGATTTCATCGTCCGATGCACTTTTTGAAATCCCAAGCACCTCGTAATAATCTCTCTTATCTGCCATAACTATCCTCCAACATTCACATTATCTAAACTCCAGCATCTCATATTTTACATCCTACTAAACCACCGATATGCCAGTGTAAACAAGAAAAAATCTGTTTTACGATCTTATCCTTGTCATTAATTACAGTGTAAAAAGTCATCACACTAATTTCGATAAGTGACCTCCCGTCACAATTATACATGTATTCGCAAATAGCTGTCCCACGATTACCGCCAGTAACCATAAGACAGCTTAGCATACTTCACAAGGGCAAAACTAGCACATACCTTGCTTGAATAAAATATTATAACGAAATTACAGAAAAGACGCAACCCCCAATTTTTCAAGTGCTTTTTGCTCCCAAACCTCAGTAGGAAAAATAAACATTTAGGGGTTGCAAAAAGCGTTCCTAAGTGTTTTTCCCAACTTAATTAGGAAAAAGTCACACTTAGGGGTTGCGAAAAGCGCTCTAAGAGCGCTTTTTGCTCAATTATACTTCCCTATAATCTCCATCTACTACATCATCACCTGCATAAGTTCCACCCTGTGGGTCTGCACCTGCACCTGACATATCAGGGCCTGCACCTGCTGCACCTTGTGCACCTTCATAAAGTTTTGCAAATAATGCCTGAGCACTATTCATTAACTTCTCTTTTGCAGACTTGATATCTTCAACTTCACCTTCTGACATAACTTCTGGGTTAGCTTTTGCTACTAAATCCTTTAAGTGATTTAAGTCAGCTTCCACAGCAGCTTTTTCATCAGCACTTACTTTATCGCCTACTTCACTTAATGCTTTCTCTGTCTGGAATACGATAGAATCTGCATCATTTCTAGTATCAACTGCTTCTTTACGCTTCTTATCTTGAGCTTCGTATTCTGCAGCTTCTTTTACTGCTTTTTCGATATCATTGTCAGACATGTTGGAACCAGCAGTAATTGTAATATGTTGCTCTTTACCAGTTCCAAGATCTTTTGCGGATACATTAACGATACCATTGGCATCAATATCAAATGTAACTTCGATCTGTGGAACACCTCTTCTTGCTGGTGGAATTCCATCAAGACGGAATTGTCCAAGACTCTTGTTGTCTTTCGCAAATTGTCTTTCACCCTGTACTACGTTGATGTCTACAGCAGTCTGATTATCTGCAGCTGTTGAGAAGATTTGACTCTTCTTTGTAGGGATTGTTGTATTTCTCTCTATTAATCTTGTTGCAATACCACCCATTGTCTCAATAGAAAGTGAAAGTGGAGTTACATCAAGAAGTAAGATATCACCAGCACCAGTATCACCAGCTAACTTACCACCCTGAACACTTGCACCAATTGCAACACATTCATCTGGGTTTAAGCTCTTGCTTGGCTCATGTCCTGTTAATTGTTTTACCTTATCCTGAACAGCTGGAATACGAGTAGAACCACCTACTAGTAATACCTTACCAAGTTCAGATGGAGATACTCCAGCATCTCTTAATGCATTCTGAACAGGTACTGCTGTTCTCTCTACTAAATCATGAGTTAATTCATCGAATTTAGCACGAGTTAAGTTAAGATCAAAATGTTTTGGTCCTTCGCTTGTTGCAGTGATGAAAGGAAGGTTGATATTAGTTGTAGTTGCAGAAGATAACTCTTTCTTAGCCTTCTCTGCAGCTTCTCTTAATCTTTGAAGAGCCATCTTATCCGTAGATAAGTCAACACCTTCTGCCTTCTTAAACTCATCAATAAAGTAACGAGTTACTCTTTCGTCAAAGTCATCACCACCGAGTCTGTTATCACCGGAAGTTGCAAGAACTTCGATAACACCATCACCGATTTCAATGATAGAAACGTCGAAAGTACCACCACCTAAGTCGTATACCATGATTTTCTGCTCTTTTTCGTTATCAAGACCGTAAGCAAGAGCTGCTGCTGTAGGCTCGTTAATAATTCTCTTAACATCAAGACCTGCAATCTTACCAGCATCTTTTGTAGCCTGTCTTTGAGCATCGTTAAAATAAGCAGGTACTGTAATAACAGCTTCTGATACCTTTTCACCAAGATAACCTTCTGCATCTGCCTTTAATTTCTGAAGAACCATCGCAGAAATCTCTTGTGGAGTGAATTTCTTGTCATCAATTGTCACCTTGTAATCAGTACCCATATGTCTCTTAATGGAAGAGATTGTCTTATCAGCATTGGTAACTGCCTGACGTTTTGCAGGTTCACCAACAATTCTTTCCCCAGTTTTTGTAAAAGCCACTACGGATGGTGTAGTTCTAGAACCTTCTGTATTAGCGATAACAACTGGCTTTCCGCCTTCCATTACAGCAACACATGAGTTCGTTGTACCTAAATCAATACCAATGATTTTTCCCATAATATATTCCTCCTAATTTTTTATAGAAATCTATTTATTGAGGACAAGGAATGCAATAACATTCTCTTGTTCTATAAAATAACCAATTTTATTATTCTAATGTGTAACATTCTTAATAATTAGCTATTTGCATGTTTTATAAGAATGAGTTAAGTTACTTACACTTCAATGATTGGATCATGTTAATTAACCACTTTAACCATGCTGTGTCTAACAACACTTTCGCGGTACATATATCCTTTTTGGAATTCTTCTGTTACAATGTTTTCCCCATACTCTTCATCATCTGTATGCATTACTGCATTATGGAAGTCAGGGTTAAATTCTTTTCCAACTGATTCAATTTGCTTTACTCCAGCAGCTTCTAATGTAGTAACAAGCTGTTTGTAGATTTTTTCAATTCCTTGAACAAAAGCACTCTCTTTTTCCTCTTCTGTTACAGCAGCTAATCCACGTTCGAAATTATCTATCACAGGTAGGATACGTTCGATTATATCTTTTGCACCAATTTCAAACATCTGAGCCTTTTCTTTTTCTGTACGTTTTCTGAAATTCTCAAACTCTGCCATATTACGCATTAACCGATCAGTTAATTCATCAATTTTTTCATCCTTTTTATCTTTCTTATCTTTCTTCTTAAAAAAGGACTTCTTCTCTTTTAATTCATCATCCGATACAGAATCTTCTTCGCTATTCTCAGCGTCTTCAACTTCTGTGGTATCCTCCACAACTTCCGATTGATTCTCCTGGTCGACAGTTTCTGAAGCTTTATTTGCACTTGCAATATCTTTTTCCATCATGTCTTCCACTTCATCTGCCATCAGATCTTTAAAATCCATGTTATCCGCCACGTTTATGTCACCCTTCTTTCTTTATCTTTCATTGTCTTTCTTAAAAATATCATCCAACTGACACATTAGGTTTTGCAGTGTACTAACCACCCGTTCGTAATCCATTCTCTTAGGACCAATGATACCGATTTTACCATAGACACCTTCTTCAATCTGATAGGTCGCTGTAACTACCGCACAATCCTTCATAGAGTCTACTGGTGTTTCATTTCCAATGTAAACCTGTATACCACGATTTTCAGCATTAGAAACTTCATTGTTCATAAGATTTGTCAGCTGTTTCTTTTCCTCTAAAGTGTAGAGTAATTCGCTGGCTTTCTCCATGTCATTTAGTTCCGGATATTTCAATATGTTTGTAGCACCGCTAGTAAAGATCTGAACATCATCTTCTTCACTAATTGCTTGTGCAACTGCATCTAAAATATCACTAACCACGGAGCTGTGTTCTGCCGCTTGTTCCTTCATCTTACGAATTAGTGCAAGATTAATCTCACTTAAATCCAATCCTTGAAGGAACGTATTTAATACAATGTTAAGTTTTAAAAGTGTTTCCTTATCTAATGGTTCCGCAATTGCTATTATCTTATTCTTTACAATATTGCCTTCTAATACAATAACTGCTAGAATTTGAGTCATATCAACTTCTGAAACTTGAAGGAATTTAACCTTTCTAGAACGATATTGCGGTGAAGTCACCATCGTTGCATAGTTCGTATTCACAGCAAGAAGTTTTGCAACTTGTTGTAATAAGGTCTCCATCTTATCGGCTTTTTCAAGCAACATTTCTCGCATGTTTTCGACTTCAGTTACCTTATCTTTCATCATTGTGTCTACATAAAGTCGATACCCCTTATCTGATGGAATTCGTCCGGCGGAGGTATGCGGCTGAATGATGTAGCCTAATTCCTCTAAGTCAGCCATTTCATTTCGAATGGTTGCAGAACTTAGATTTAAATCTGTATATTTCGAAATTGTTCTAGAACCGACTGGTTCGCCAGTTTCTAAGTAATTACGAATTATAGCTTGCAAAATTTTAAGCTTTCTGTCATCTAACTGCATAATCCCCTCTTTCTCAAACCAAGTCCGTTTGTTTTTTCTTGCAAGTGGTTGTTGCATTGATGATACGGAATTTCGTTTTTAATACTTAGATTAGAAACTTCCGTTGATGTTGTTAGCACTCATTGAGGTAGAGTGCTAACATCTTTATACATAAAATATCACTATTAAAATCGTTTGTCAACTCCTAATTTAAGAAAATAGATTAAAAATTGCTTAGGAAACCTTATTTCTTTTGATAAAAAAGTATCTATTATTGTATTTATGGTCATTATTTTTTTAAACATCTTACGAAAGATTGGTCTCATCCAAAAGAAATTCCGTAAATACCTGATTACTTAAATCAATACCTCGATCAGTTAGAAAAACATTATCTTCTACATTCATCAAAAGACCAGCCTTTTGTAACTGAACCAGCTTATTGCCATAGACTTCCTCCATGGTAAGAGAAAATTGTCGTTTAAAATCTTTCTTACTAACACCTTCACAAAGACGTAGACCAAGAAACATAAACTCTTCCATTTCAGCCTTCTTACTAAGTTTCTCTTCTACTTGTCTAACCTTCATCGATGACTCTAAAGCCTTTTCATAACTAATTATCGTATCAAGGTTTCGATATCTTACATGATATAATAAGGAAGAAGCACCTAGCCCAAGCCCTAGGTACTCTACTCTTTTCCAATATCCGATGTTATGAAGACATTCTTTCCCCGGTTTTGCATAATTTGAAATTTCATATCGGTTGTAACCATGCGAAAGTAGTATCGTCTTTGTGTGTTCATACATTGTTCTATCAAGTATCACATCTGGAATCGCATCCTTTTCTTCCCCATGTTCCGAGTATCTATCATAAAAGGAGGTACCTTCTTCTAGGATCAGACTATAGGCAGATATATGCTCCGGTTTTAACTCTAACACTTTCTTTAATGTAGTTTCATAGGATTCTAAGGTCTGATAAGGAAGAGCAGACATTAAGTCAATATTGATATTTTGAAAACCAACTTCTCTTGCATGTTCATAATTTACCACAAATTCTTCAAAAGTATGAATTCTTCCTAACAATCTTAATTCTTCGTTATTCGCACTTTGTAATCCAAAGCTCAACCGGTTAATGCCAAGCCCTATATAGCCTTCTAACTTCTCTTTTGTAACAGTACCTGGATTACATTCCAATGTAATCTCACAAGTAGATACCACTTCAAAACTTTCTTTTATCGTATTAACTATCTGTCCCATCTGTTCTAAAGGTAAAAGAGAAGGAGTCCCTCCTCCAAAGAATATCGAGACAACTCGGTATTTTAAAGGAAGTGACCCCTGACTTTTAATCTCTTTACACAAGAAATCGGTATACTTTAACATCTCATCCTGACTGGCTGGTGCAGATAAGAAGTCGCAATAGTTACATTTTCTTGCACAGAATGGAATATGAATATAAAGTTCTAAATCTTTTTTCATTATAACTCCCTACTGCGTGTTTTCACGCATATAATCAGGAGGTTGAAAAATAGTTTTCAAATTTTCAACCTAACATCCATTCCAACGCTTTTACGCTTTTTATAATAATTGCTTATTAATACAGTAGTTTATATTGCCAGTTTAAACTTTTCTCTTTCCTTGTATGGTACGTGATACCAGTTCCTAATCTTCATCTAGTTTTAATACACTCATGAAAGCCTTTTGTGGAATCTCCACGTTACCAATCTGGCGCATACGCTTCTTTCCTTCTTTCTGCTTTTCAAGAAGTTTTCTCTTACGAGAGATATCACCACCATAACATTTTGCAAGTACGTCTTTTCGCATCGCCTTTACCGTTTCACGAGCTATAACTTTACTTCCAATGGCTGCTTGAATAGGAACTTCAAATAAATGTCTTGGTATTTCATCTTTCAACTTTTCACACATTCTTCTACCACGTTCATAAGCAGATTCTCCGTGTACAATAAAAGAAAGGGCATCGACTTCTTCTTTGTTAATTAGAATGTCAAGTTTCACTAATTCACTTGGAACATATCCCTTCATCTCATAATCAAACGATGCATAACCTCTAGATCTTGATTTTAATGCATCAAAGAAATCATAAATAATTTCATTTAGTGGTAATTCATAACGAAGAAGCGCTCTTGTGGATTCCATATATTCCATTCCCAGATAAATTCCACGTCGTTCCTGACAAAGAGTCATAATCGCTCCTACAAATTCCGTAGTAACCATAATCTCCGCCTTTACCATTGGTTCTTCCATATGTTCTATTTCAGAAGGATCTGGTAAATTCGATGGGTTTGTTATCTCTAACATTTCACCGTTGGTTTTAAAAACTTTATAAATAACACTTGGTGCAGTTGTTACAAGGTCTAAGTTATATTCTCTTTCCAAACGTTCCTGAATAATTTCAAGATGAAGAAGCCCAAGGAAACCACAACGGAAACCAAAACCAAGGGCTACTGAAGTCTCTGGTTCAAATTGAAGTGATGCATCGTTTAATTGTAATTTTTCTAACGCATCACGAAGATCTGGATACTTCGCACCATCTGCAGGATACATACCACAATAAACCATTGGGTTTACTTTCTTATATCCAGGGAGTGGAGTTTTGCAAGGGTTGTCTGCATCGGTAACGGTATCACCTACACGGGTGTCTTTTACATTCTTTAAACTCGCAGTGATATAACCTACCATTCCAGCGGATAATTCATCGGTCGGAATAAACTGTCCCGGTCCAAAGATACCAAGCTCAACAACATCTGCAGTTGCACCTGTAGCCATCATCTTAAGGGTTGTTCCCTTTCTAACAGTACCCTCCATCACTCTGCAAAAGATAATAACACCCTTATAAGAATCGTAAATAGAGTCAAAGATAAGCGCCTGTAATGGTGCATTCTTATCTCCTTTTGGTGCTGGTATCTTAGATACAATCTGCTCAAGTACTTCTTCAATATTAATACCATTCTTTGCGGAAATCAGTGGTGCATCTTGTGCTTCAATACCGATGACATCCTCAATTTCAGCAATGACACGTTCTGGATCCGCACTTGGTAAGTCAATCTTATTAATAACTGGAAAGACATCAAGATTATGATCAAGTGCCAAGTAAACATTCGCTAAGGTCTGGGCTTCAATTCCCTGTGCTGCATCCACAACTAAGATTGCACCTTCACATGCAGCAAGGCTTCGTGATACTTCATAGTTAAAGTCGACGTGTCCCGGTGTATCAATTAAATTAAAGATATACTCTCCACCGTCTTTTGCTTTATATACGGTACGCACAGTCTGTGCCTTAATTGTTATACCACGTTCTCTCTCAAGGTCCATATTATCTAACACCTGAGATTGCATTTCTCTGCTCGTAAGTAAACCAGTCTTTTCGATAATACGATCTGCAAGCGTAGATTTACCATGATCTATATGAGCAATAATACAAAAATTTCTGATTTTCTTCTGGTCAATACCTGACATGTTTTTCCTCCTGGGATTTATCACTTACATAGCTATATGATCTTCGTTACTTTTAGGGGCACTGTATAGGTTACCCACAACAACTAAGCATTCTAAACACACATAAAAAACCTCCATGCTAACTATCTATCCATAGTGACACCTATCATTGCACGGGGATTTATTACTGACATTTCATATATTGTGTAAGCAAATCTCTACATAATGATGTATTATACCATACCGAAAGTTTGCTGACAAGAAGATACTATTTGGAGCATCTAAGATGCGGTATGTATAAAAAATGTTTGGAAAGCCACAATCTAATATGGCATTCCAAACATAAATACGAATCTCTTCCTATTATTATAACGTTCTTTTATCGTTCTATACTTAGGATTAACGAAGTTGAAGCAAGTAATTCATAGTAGCTTTAAGGATTCGTTAATAACTGATCTATGATCACTGATAATGGCTCCATTGCATTATAAGCTTCTTGTACCGTATTGTTTACTGTACCGCACTCAATTAATAAATAACGTTTCGCAAGATGTTGATTATAGCGATAGTTCTTTAGATAATTTCTGCGTACAAAATCTGGGTAGAGATTACGTCCAACCAAAGCTGCCTGCAAACTAAATGCAAGATTATCCTTTAAATTCGGGTTTTCTAGTCTTTCAATTGGACCATTTTGATCTCGGCATAAGCCATTAAAAAACATAATTTGGCAGGAAACTTTTCCATTAATCGTTGCTATTCGTTTCGGTCCGCTATCTCTATGTAAATCAATTACGACTTCAATACTAGGATTCTCTGCTAATATTTTTTCAATATTCGGTCTTGCAGTGCTATAGGCATAATTCCGATTATCTTCTCCATTCGCCTTTTTATCATATGCGGTCTTATCATGGTAAACAACAAAGCCCATTTTTTCTAACAGTTCTGTTAAATAATTACCTGCTCCCACAACGGTATCCGCCTGCACTCCTGCTTTACTATCAATATACGTTTCCGATGCATGTGTATGGTAGATTAGTATTTGAGGTGCGTCTGTTCTCTTTTTTATTGTCATATTTCTCTTTAACAAATCATTGACGTTAAATAATGATTTTGTTACCGTCGTAGTGGAATCTACAATATAAAAATTATTAATTAAATAATTAACATCACTTAATTTTTCAAGAGGGTAATTATTTTTTATTAAATTACTTACTGATATCGAAGGTTCCTCAAAGCCTAGTGAGGTTTGACTATTTAATTGGCTTGAGTTGTAGTCTGGTAGCATAGATACTTCACCTTTGCTATATTCAATAATTAGCTTTTCATCAGAGGTTTCATCTTCAATATCAAGAATTTCACTTCCTACTGAATTATCATTCTTAGAATAGTTATTATTTTCTTCTTTGGCTAATTCTTCAAGACTACTGTCCGTACTTTCCGTCGTATTTTCAGACCACACTTGCTGTTCCTCCTGTGTAGAATTTCTATAATCTTCATCTATATTCTCTTTGTACTCTGCTAGATTGACATAGTCAAGCGTGTCCTCGTAGTTAATATCCTCTTCCTCATGCTGCTCATGAAGTACTTGTTTCCCTTGATGAGAGGCATAATAATTAATCGAAAAGTCTTCTGCGACCGTATGTAACAAGGTAGAATCCGATACCTCATCTCGCTTTACATAACGAAATAATTCATTACAAGAGGAGGTAGCATTTAGATAAAGTGATTCTACAAAGCTAACTCCCGCCCTCTTCGCTACACTGGTCATCTGTTCCGAGGCAAACACAACGATGCCTCGGAATATAATAAAACTTGCGACAATAATACAGCACGTTAGAATAATGCGATAAATGATGAGTTCATATCTCCTAAAACGATGCCTCATGCTTACTTAGCTCCTTCCGCAAAAACACGAATTGATTGCCTCAGATATCGTAAAGCTGATGCATTTCATGGATTCGTCAATATTTTTTGGTGTTACAAACATATTATGAAAAGATTCCTGATTGGTTACTTCTGAGAAGAAGCTTTGAACTTCATTCTGAGAAAACCCTTGACTATTTAACATATTTTCCATAGAATCTCTGATTATCGTAGCAGCGTCCACCACGGTAGGTACCCCTAGCGCAACTACTTTCACTCCAAGACTATCTTCATTTAACGCCGCCCTATTATTCCCTATTCCAGCTCCTGGACTGATACCGGTGTCACTAATCTGAATTGTGGTATTTACTCGATGAACACTACGAGATGCCAATGCATCGATAGCTAGGACAACAGAAGGCTTGGTCTCTTTCATGATACCACGAATGATTTCCACCGCTTCCATCCCCGTTTGAGCCATTACGCCTGGAGCTAATGCACTGACACAAGTCAATTTATTTCTCTTTTGAAAATCTTCCCCATATTCTTTTATCAGATGTCTGGTAACAAATAAATTATCAACAACCCATGGACCTAGCGCATCCGGAGTAACTTCTCGATTTCCTAAGCCCACCACCATTACGCCCTTTTCTCTATCTTCACCGATTAGCTTTTTAATGTATTTTCCGATTTCTTCACTGATGGAACTATGATATTCATCGTCTTTTTCTGAAAGTTTTTGTGCCTCTATGGTAATATAGGTTCCCATCGGCTTTCTCATTGCCTTAGCACCTTGTTCATCTTTGATGATAACCGTAGTTATTTTCATGTCTTTTTCTTTTAAATAATCTTCTTCTAAAACGACACCTTTTATTTCGACATCGTCGTCTTCAAAACTTTCCCTGACCTCTAACGCTAAGTCTGTCCGAATATCTTCATAACCTTTCTTCATTCCTATTCTCCTTCTATCCTATGCTGTTTCTTTCTGATTCATGACCGTGTTTTCGCATAGTTTACGGGTCATCCTGTTTTATTCTTTTACATTTTAGGATAAAATATGTATTGACAGATGAAATGTTTTATACTATGATATAACAGTATGTTCACTACAGAGCGTCCGTGTCCGGATCTATAGCGAACTTTCATGCGCATATTATAAAAGAACGTTATTTGGAGGTGTACAGATTGGCTAACATTAAGTCTGCTAAGAAGAGAATTAAAGTTATTGAAACAAAAACATTAAGAAATAAGGCAATCAAGTCTAAGGTTAAGACTTTAGTAAAGAAGGTTGAAGTTGCTGTGGCTGCCAGCGATAAAGATCTTGCTACTAAGAGCTTAAAGGATGCTGTAGTTGCTATCGACAAAGCTGCTTCTAAGGGTGTTTACCACAAGAAGACTGCTGCTAGAAAAGTTGGTAGATTAGCAAAGGCTGTTAATTCTATTGCTTAATTTATATAGTATATAATATGGGAGTGCTTCTGCACTCTCTTTTTAATATATAGGAAATCACATCGCAACTACCTATTAAAACTCCCCGAAGGATGCGCACTCACCCTATGGGTTCGGCGCGGCAAAGTACTCGAATGATTTTTAAGCAGCATCTTGTCCTTAACACTCCATTCTTTACATTTCATTTCGAAAAACTCATAAATTTACACTCCACTACGAATTGCTCATTAATTTACATTCCACTACAAAATTATTTTTCCATTACGAATTGTTCATAATTTACAACAATACTTCTTTTTGTTATCAATCGTTTACAAATACTAGAATTGTTACCATTGTTTTAAAAAATATTAATTTTTAACTGTACCACTTGTATTAGTACAGTTAATATGATATGCTTGCTTTAGTCAATTCCATCTTGGTATACATAGGACACTAATGCTCTCTAACAGAACAACAGTGAGCAAGTGTTACATACTTAACTACATAGATAAATGCTTTTTCGTAAAAATCAAAGATTCTCATTTCACTACTTGTTTCATCTAAGAGAATTACAAAAAATATGAAATACTTTATTTCGCATGTTACCTATGGAAAACAATTAAAATATGGAAAGGAGTTTAAGTATGTTTCAAGTAAATCTTACCTCTAAAGTTCCGATTTATGAACAACTTTCAAGAAAAATCATGGAACTTATGATGAAAGACGTTTTACATGAAAACGACCAATTACCTAGCGTAAGATCTCTAGCAAAAGATCTTGGTATCAATCCTAATACGGTACAAAAAGCTTATCAAGAACTAGAACATAATGGTGTTATCTATTCTGTTGCCGGACGTGGAAATTTTATTGCACCATTAAAAGAGAATTTACTTAAAGAAAAAGCAATGAAGAGCTTTGATGAAGCGGTGTTTGATGCACTCTCCCAAGGCTTTCAAAAAGAAGAGCTAGTAAATAGAATTGAGGTGATAGCAGATGATCGAATTTAAAAATGTTACAAAACGCTTTGGGAAAGATTTATCGCTTGATCAGATTAGTTTAACAATTGAAGAAGGTACTGCATTTGGACTATTAGGATCCAATGGTGCTGGTAAGTCCACGCTACTTCGTTTACTTTGCGGTATCTATAAGGCTGACGACGGAGAAGTCCTAATCGATGAAGCTTCTGTCTATGATAATATACAAGTGAAATCCGATATGTTCTTTATCAATGATGAAACCGTTCAATATCAAAACATGACAGTAATTGAACTAAAAGATCATTATAAAAACTATTATAGAAACTTTAAGGAAGAAGTATTTGAGCGATTGATGGAGGTAACTAAATTACCAAGTGACAAAAAGATGTCTACTTTCTCAAAAGGTATGAAACGTCAAGCTGTTTTCATTATCGGACTTTCTTGTGGCACGAAATATCTACTACTTGATGAAGCTTTTGATGGATTAGACCCAGCAATGAGAATTATTGTAAAGCGTATTCTAGTCGATGAGATGCTCGATCGTAAGCTTACATTAATCCTCTCCTCCCATAACCTTAAAGAGGTAAATGATATCTGTGACCATGTGGCGCTCCTTCATGAAGGTAGACTACTATTCTGTAAAGATTTGCAAAGTGTATATGAAGGATTTCATAAGATTCAAGCAGCATTTTCCAGAGATTACTCTGCGGAAGATTTTGATGGGCTGTCTATCGTTCAGAGTGAGAAGCTTGGAAGTGTGATAACCATGGGGGTACGTGGTGACATAGAAGAAATCAAGACATACTTATCTCACTTTCATCCAATTCTGCTAGAAGAAATCCCTCTTACCCTAGAGGAAATATTTATCTATGAAATGGAGGCAAACGGATATGACGCAAACGGCATCGAGCACTAGCTTTTTTGGCATCAGTTTAAAAGAAAAGTTAAAAAATAAGCGGTTTTGGACCATACTAATTATTACTAACCTCCTAACCGGTCCATTGTATATTTTAAATCATTACTATTTTGACTCTCAAAGTTCGATATGGATTACTATCTTAGCATCCTTAGTGATTGGTGCCTCAGCTTTCGTAATACCATTAAGCTTTTTTGATTACCTTTATCAAAAAACAAAAATAGACGATGTTTTAAAACTACCACTTACAAGAAAACAGTTATTTATGAGTGATTATCTGAGTGGTTTAATCCTCTATCTCGTACCAATTATAGGACAGTTCCTACTCAGCATGCTGTTACTTTTATTGCGAACAACAAGATTTATTAATTCTATACTAGAATATGATGTAACAATGGATGACTCCTTCCTTAGAATGTTACGCTTGGTATTTTTTACTTATCTCTTTATCATCGTAGGCTTAATGTTCCTATACACTCTTACAGTATTTGTATTAAGTTGTGTTGGTAACACTTTTGAAGCGATAACTGCCAGTCTTTATATTAATTTATTAATACCTGGCGTAATCTACTCTGTAGGTTACCTCCTTTTAAATCGCTTGTTTGGAATCAGTTTTCGAACGTTGTTTCAACAATTACTATATTTCACTAGTCCGGGAGGTATCCTCCTCTATTGGTTTAACAATCTAAATCGATTTCTTTATAGTGGAACTGGATTATGGACTCTATTCCTTGCATTACTGATGACATTAGGGATACTTTTTATTTCCTATCGAAATTTTATAAGAAGAAAAGCAGAAAGTGTAGGCACTGGATTTGTTAACCGCATCTTCTATTACTTTATCATGGCTTCACTAACATTTTTATTGGCTGCTTTCTTCTACCAGCTGGATATAAACTTTATCACAAGCGTATCTTTATTGGCGTTTATATTCTTGACATTTGAAGTAATCACAAATAGAGGTTTTCAAAAATTCTATCGATCCATTCTTCGATTTGCAATAATATCAGCAATCACTGGTTGTAGTATATTTCTTATCGATACTACGGAAGGTTTTGGCGTTGTTTATAGAACCACAGATATCTCAAATATAAAATCTGTCTCCATTCGTTACAATGGCGTTCTTGATCCAGATACTACAGCTTATGATAATTCTATTATACTGAAAGATCCAGAGAATATAAGGGCAGTCCTAGCATTTCATCAAAGAGTAATCGATGATTATATAGTAAGCAAAATTTCAAGCGAGAATCCAAATATGGTAAGAGTTCCTGTTGAAGCAACTAAGTATAGTAACTATCCTGATTCTCAAACCACAGAAGCAATTCCAGAGGAGTATTATTATGTTTATCTTCCAACCTATGATATTGAGATATCGTTTGATGTAAAGAATGGAATCGATTACACAAGATTTTACAGCGTAAGTTTTGATCAAAGAATGTTACTGGCGTCTATCGATCTCAGTGATGAATATATTGACCAAATAGTAAAACAAAATTCCAATCCAGGATCAATAATAGTCTCGGATGTATATGATTACTCCAGCATAAGTTATCCTATGCGTAAAGAAAAGATTCAGGAATTATATCATTGTCTTGCTAGGGATATGAAGAAGTTAACCATGGAGGAATATTTAACACCATCAAAACCTACTAGATTTAAGATTGGCGAGATTCCTATACTAGAAAGTTATACTGAAACACTAGCTTTCTTAGCTGATAATTATGTAAATTTGGATACATTCTCTACAAAAACAATTTACAATAATTCTGTAGCTAATAACTTTGGTATCTTAGCCCCTATCGAAAATACAAATAGTAAGCCTTTGTATTATTATGGCTACTATTCTTACGCTGCGACATCGCCAATGTATGTTAATTCGGAGCAAATTGAACAATTTAGGGAAGAAATTATAACCTTATTAGATCATGCTCAATATCAATATATAACAACAACTCCTTGCTATCGTATTATAGTTGGAAAATGGTCTTACGTAATTCCACCAGAATATACTGATTTAGCAGAACAATTATATGATAAGTTACGTTAGTAACTAGATATGACTTCATGACGAATAAGAGCATTGTTACTACATATCATTTCGGATGTAGTAAACAATGCTCTTATATTTTGCTTCCTTAAAAATTACATTCTGTTAGTTTACCAATATCATCTAATAGGTTACGATTCAATAAACCTTGTCACTCTCTCCTATATACTAATAGGACAAACTTCTACTACCATACTACCAGCTTTTACTTTGATAAATACTATCCGTTATTTTTAGAGTTCTTAACGCTGCATCGATATTACCAGGGAAGTTACCTATTCCGTTTATTTCATTGACTATCGCCTGTTCCATCGCTAAACCAACATGAATGGAGTCCCTCGTTACTATCTCTTCTCTACCTTCTTTTGTTTCAAGAATTATTGGAGCGTCATTATGAAAAAAGTCAAAAGATATCATCCCTCTCTCACCAATAATATCAACTTGATCACGTGTGATCAAAGCATTATAACACCAATTTCCGGTACCATAAATATTATTTTCATATTGGAAATTAATAACTAAACTATTAAAATCATTGCTATTATTACCTATTCTGTTTTTCATAAACTGAAACTGCTTTACTTCACCAAACAATTCATCCATATAATCAAGGATATGGATGTCGGTTTCGGTAAATACATTTCCTCCAGATATCTCAGGTATTGCTCTCCATGCACTTGTGTCTGCAATAGGATTTACGTAACGATGGATATGAAACTGAGACACCTGACCTATTTTCCCACTATTAAGTATTTCTTTTATCTTAAGGAAGCGATTTAAACTTCTACGATAAAATGCTACATAAGCCTTTTTTCCAGCAGCTAAAAATGCTTCCTTAATTGCTAACCCTTCCTCATATGTCATTGCTAATGGTTTTTCAATCAAGCAATGCTTCCCTGCTTTCGCACACTGAATGGCATATTCCATATGTTTGTCAGGAGTAACTGCAATATATACAATATCTATCTCGTCATCTTTTAACAATTCTTCTACGCTATCATATACGATACCTTGTTGATGCCTATTTGTCCAATCTACGGCTTTTGATTTTGTACGATTCGTTAATCCTTTTAATTTTGAGTTTTCTGCTAAATAAAGACCAGGACCGTTCTTTACTTCTGTAACGTCTCCACAGCCAATCATTCCCCACGTTATTGTTTGCATTCTTTTGCTTTCCTTCCTATAGTACTTGATACTAATTTATCATATTTTGTCTGATATTCCTATACATTTTATGTTTTATTGTGTTTTTTGTACTAACTATTGTTAATAACGTTATCTCTACCAATAGAAAAACGGCAGAGTTTCTTCTGATTTCAACCCCGCCGTTAGCTTGTGATATTGATAATTTTGCATATGAAGCCAGTGAACAGAAACAAGAGAAACATAATTCATGTCCATGTTCATATCCATGAAAATTATAGATAAGTAGTAAACTTTTGTGCGATAACTTCATATTGATCTTTAATGTTTAAATACAGTCCAATGGTTTGCTGTTTTTCTGTTTCAAATTTCGCTATAATACTATTATAATTTCTTAATAGACACTCCACAATCGGTTTACTAATCTTATTATTTTCTGCATCTTTCCAAAGAATTTCTTTAATCTTATCACTCTCAAACGCATCTTTATAACTTCGTTTTCCATAGAGAGCACTTAAAATATCGGCAACTGCCACAATTTGCTGAGGTAGTGTTAAATCTTTTTTTGTAAGTCCTTTATGATACCCCGAACCATCTAGCTTTTCATGATGACGTACTGCAATCTCTAAAACATCTTGGTCTACTACACCGCTAAGTATCATCTCTGTTATACGGACATGAGCTTTCATGATCTTCATCTCTTCTTCCGACAATCGCCCAGGTGATTCTAAGATTTCTAACGGAATGGCTAATTTACCCAGATCATGAAGTAATGCCCCATAATATAAATTATGAAGTTCTACACCACTTAATCTCATTAGTCTTCCTAGTTGCCTTGCAAAATTAACAGTCGCCATGGTATGAATTACTGTATGTTCGCTACGAAAATCAATGGTATATACCAGCATTTCTAAAAAACCTTTTTTGTATTTATCAGAAAATACTTTTTTTGATAGAAACTCTGCTAACTCTTTCTTATAAGTACCATTCGCGAGCTTTTCCGTAATCTTATACTTTGCTTCCGCTCGGAAAAATAAATCAAGTGCTTTCCCTGAAAACTTGATATCTCGATATTTTACAAAGAAGTCTTTCTCCATATCATCTGGACATAAGTGCATATAAGTATCCATATGATCTGCCAAATTTAAACACTCTATGATATGTAAATATTTGCTTGATATCAAGTGATAGCGATTATATTCAATATGATGATATAAGATAATCTCAGCTTTATCTTTCATCGGGGTAAAATATTTTAAAAATAAAAAACCATAAATAGAATGTGACCAAACATCTTTTGACTCAAAATCCACGACATTTTTTACGTTTGGTTGCTTATATAAACCAATATCATGCAAGATACTTAGCATGGTGTAATCAACTAAATCGTGATCAGAATATAAGTGTTCACATTCCAACATTTTATATACGATATACCCGGTTATCTCACCATGATTGATGATTTTAGGATTTATTATACTTAATGTTCTATTAATAATTTCATTCACATTTTCACTACTTATTACATTCATATTTCACTCCAGAAACATAATCTGTGTTTGTTATTTCTAAGATAGATATTCTTGTCCTTTTCCAACATAATGGTCTCTAATATCAGATTATGTTGAGGAAGAAAAAATTATCACTTAATGTCTTATTATAACACAAATTGTAAAGAAAAAAAGTAGAGAAATTAAAATACATCGTTTTAGTTTTTATTAAAATTTCATATATCTTATGGATATTTCTATCATTATTAAAAATAATTACTTATTATCTTGAATAACAGCTCATTTAGTACTACCCTGCTTTCATTTTATTCACAAGATACTCAATCATGTTGTAAATTATATACGCATCTGACTTGTATTTATATTTTATTTGAACAGAACGCTTTCCAAAGGACGCTTTTTGAAACGATTTTTTTAAGATATCCATGCATTCCTCATCATTTGTATGAAAAGTAAAATGATTTTTTGTAACTGAAAAAGCAAAAAACAAAGTACCAATTCGATAAGTTGGCATTCGAAACCATATAACAGGTGTTATATCTGGATGATTTAAATTCATATATTCTGTGAAATCAGAAATCCATTCTCTCTTTATTCCATCAAATTGATTTACATAGTTAAGGATAGAATCCAAAACATTTTCCTCCCCTACTAGACAAAAAAATATGGTTCGTGATAAGATTACATTACTATTATGCCCAAACCTGTAATGAGTATTACTTAGGTATCACGGCTGGAATGGAGAAAGTTATGAATCAAGATGAAATACAAAAAAGGGTCTTTGAATCCTTAACAGAAAAAACATATATTGTTATGCAGGCTCACATTAATGGCTCAGGGCGTTTGTTCGGTGGACAACTTCTCGCTTGGATTGATGAATTGGCTGGTATCGTAGGTATGCGTCACTCCGGAGGAAATGTGATTACCGCTTCCATAGATAATTTACAATTTAAACATGGTGCACACTTGAATGATATCGTTGTCTTGGTTGGTCGCGTAACCTATGTTGGTAACTCCTCAATGGAAGTACGAATTGACACTTATGTAGAGAACAAAGAAGGATCTCGGTATCCCATTAATCGAGCCTATTTTGTCATGGTCGCTTTAGACGAAAAGGAACAACCAAAAAGAGTCCCACGTTTAAAAATTGAAACTATGGAGCAACAAGCAGAATGGGATGCTGCAATGAAGAGACATGCTCTTAGAAATCAGAGAAAGGCAGAAGGTTATTAATTCTGTTAAATTATCGTTTTATAAAAAACTTTAGAATTGCATTATGAATCACGGAATAGACTAATTTTGCAGCCATAATTGAATAGAAGCAGAGAATTCATGTCGAAATAACATTTCTTCTCTGCTTCTATTTCATGAAATCAGGGTAACTTCCTTCCTATTTTGCACTTCTATAATTCACTTCTATTTTACATTTCTATTGTTCACTTCTTTGTTGCTTTAATTTCCATTCAACATCCTGAATTACTCGAAGACGATCTTCTTCCCTATTCACGATATCGGTATGATCGGTGTCGATAATTAGGATATCACTTGAAGTATAATAGTTCTGAACCCAGTCATCATAACCTTCCCATAGAAAACGATAATAATCAATGAGACTACTATCTAGCTCAAAGTCTCTCCCACGGAGTTTAATTCTATTCATTACGGTTTCAAAACTCCCCTTTAAATAAATCATAAGGTCAGGGGATTTTTTCGGCATTCCCTTCAATTCTTCCATCATATTATGAAGAAGTTTTTCATAAATCTCCATCTCTAGCTCTGAGATTCTACCAAGCTCCATATTTTTTCTTGCAAAATACCAATCCTCATAGATACTACGATCAAGTACATTGTTTTGATTTGCAAACGCTTGCTTTATTGATCGAAATCTTGTATCTAAAAACCATAACTGGAGTAAAAAAGGATACCGTTTTTTCTGTATCTCTTCTTCGCTGGAAGTATAAAATAACGGTAATATTTTATTTCCCTCCACGCTTTCATAAAAAACATCTGTATGAAAATATTCTCCAAGCATTGTCGCATAGCTTGTTTTCCCTAAACCTATCATTCCGCCAACTACAATCACCACTGTTCTTCCTTTCTGTTACAAAAAACTTTTATTTCTCTCTTTATATTACCATATCATTAGATCAAAATAAATACAAAACACTACATTTTGATATTTTATCTATTTTTACCACATGATATGGTGTTTTCACTTTTTTCTAAGATAATATTCCTAATGGATTATACCATAAATAATTCTTTTTCCTAGCATTATCTTCGATTTATAAAGAGAAATATCTGTTAATAATCCTTGTAACAAAGGGAAAACATCGTGTTAATCAATCACTATAAGCATTCCCTCTTATAATGTTGTTATACGAACTTTAAGTTGTAGTTAACACTCTTCTGTAGACTCATAACGAATACGAATCTTTGGTAGCTTTGGTAGTACCGTATAGGAGTTAAGCATCCAATCAGATGCACCAGTATTCTCATTCTCACCATCTGCAGGAGGTGCAAAAATTGTTAACGCCACCTCTTTTGCGAAAAACAAAGGCTTTTTCCAAAAGACTGGCATAATATCGATACAGCTAACCCCAGGAGCTTTATAGAACCACATATCTTCAATACACATCATGAGATTTAACTCTTTTAATCCTTCTTCAAAATAAACTTCAAAGAAAACTGGATTCTTTTCTAAGTGAATTGGCATGGTGATACCTTCAGAGTCTTCACTACCTCCCCAACGTAACGTCACTGGGATATTCATCTCTTCTTTTATAGTCATTACTGGCTTAAAGAAATCATCATGAATAATTTCCTTATATTCCTGAAGTAGAGGCTGTTCAATTCCAACTTCTTTGTTATTTGGATCCGTCATTTCAAGGCCTAGTCTTCCATCATCACGGAATTGATACATTGTAAAACCGCTTAACCAACATTCCTTATCTTCTTTGATAAAATCGCAGAATTCTTTCATCATACTAGCCTGTCTGATTTGTCCAGTTACATCACCATCTGCATTAAGCTCCGACATAACCATAGGCTTAATATTACCTCCATTTAAATAGCGGAAACGATCATAACTTAATTTAGCTAGTCGGTAAGTCTCTTCTGCTGTTTTACAGTAGTGAGATGTTCCTCCTCGTTCGGCGATGTCATATGGCCAACCATAATGCAGCGTTATGTACTTATCAACAGACCAGATATCGGTTTCTTTTACTGCCTCTGTAAACTCCTTCTCTTTTAGTATCTCTGTGGCATTTTCATCCTCGATACCACCAATACAAAGAATCGTCTGCACATTAGGTGCATATTTCTTTACTATTTTATGGAAGCGCACATAAAAATCAGCAACTTCCTGGTAAGTACATCGTTTATTAAAAGAGAACCACGAACCAGTGGCTTCATGATTAATACGAAGCTGTACCCTACCAAAGGTGGTTAAATCCTTTGCTATCGCTATTAAATGCTCGTCTGTTACATGAGGATCAATGGTGAGAGTAAGAAGGACATCCTGACCATGCTTTCTTACATCTCTCATATAGGTAAATGGTTCCTCTGATAAATCACCATGTAAGCCACCCTTATAAGTAAAATAATCATCATATGGATAATCCCAAGCAAATGATACAGAATCACTTGCATGTGCTACACTCGCACGCTCTGGCCAGCCTTGGTCAAGCGGATAATAACAATACATTAAACTAATAGCGCGATGCGGACGACCTAGCTTTTGTAAGATATAATCCTGATTAACGTAACCGCCTCTCTCACTACCATCTCCCAAATCAACTGCACATTTGGCAGGTCCCATATGAATCCCATATGCTTTTTGTTCCATTAATAGTTCCTCCTTTATCTGCTTATTAATACTTTATAGACTATCTTTTGATTTCTTTGATTAGGTTGTTCCTATAATATAACTTCTGATAAATAGTATTCTTTTTAGACTGTCAGCAAGAAAAAGTACGCTTCACAGTTTCCCTTGCCGTGTATTTGATTATCAGAATAGGTTTCTTCTTATACTATATCGTATTTTTACTATGCAGAAAATGGATTATTTTCTCCTAACGAAAGGAACTATCATGGATTATATTCTACTCTTTAACTTCTTTTCTCTTATCAAGATTACTGCTTTTAAGGAAGAATCACTACTAAAGTGAAGCATTTATTCCTGAATTCAATCTTTTATTTTAAAAGGACCATACAAGAGATTGGACTAACCTCTACGATTGTTCCAATAACTTTATATAGCGGCTCTACACCAGCCTTATCTCCATCTATATAGACAGTCCAATTATTCTCAGGAAGTGTTATCGCAACTTTCTCATCGGAAGCGTTATAGATAATGCAAAGAGTCTTATCCTCTTTCGTACCACTTCCATTGATTAGATAGGATATGACACCCTCTTTCTCTTCTGGTAAAAAGATCAATCGTTTTACTATCTCCTCTGTAGACTTCATTCTGAGTGCCTCTTGCTCTTTCCTAAACTTAATAAGACCTAAGTAGTAAGAAAAAACATCCATTACATTCGCTTTATTTGACCACTTTATACAATTGATTTCATCAGGCGCATTATAGCTATTTTCTACAAACTCTCCCACTACTTCTTTGGACGGTTTGCTTCGTAACATTTCCTCCCCAGCTTGTAAAAAAGGGATTCCTTGTGAGGTAAAGACAATCGCAGCACACAGTTTATTCTTTTTTACTTTCTTCTCATAATTATCTTCTTTACAAGAGTAAGCTATTTTATCCCATAAGGTGTAATTGTCATGAGCGGATACATAGTTAATACACTGCGATGGAGAAAGCGCCCAAGGAGAGTCGCTATAATTCACTTTCTGATAGTCGATTTGTGGATGAAAGGTTGCACCGACTACGCCAAATTTCACACTTTCTCTTTTCCCAAAATCACCTGTTGCATACCCTTTTTCATCAGGTATAAAGACACTTCCTTTTAGACCATCTCTAATATCATCACTAAATGCTGCAATCCCTGGTAACATATTCATATTGGCTTTCATTGCTCGCTGACTCGCTGGAAGAGGACAGTCTCCACCTAGCCAACCTTCTCCGTATAGAATAATGCTTGGATCAATTTGATCTACAGCCGATCTTACTTCCTTCATAGTTTCTATGTCATGAACCCCCATCAAATCAAAGCGAAAACCATCGATATGATACTCCTTTGCCCAGTAGGTCACAGAATCAATGATAAATTTTCGTACCATCAATCGCTCGGAAGCTGTTTCATTTCCACAGGCAGAGGCATCTGAAAATTTATCACCAACTTTACGATAATAATAATCGGGAACTAATTTATTAAAATTGGAATCCTCTGTTTTCATTGTATGGTTATACACAACATCCATAATGACACGAAATCCATTCTCGTGCAGTGTTTTAACTAATGTCTTAAACTCTTTTACTCTTACCTCCCCATCGTATGGATTTGTAGAATAAGAACCTTCTACCACATTATAATTTTCCGGGTCATATCCCCAGTTAAAGGTTGAGCAGTCTTCTTCCTCTACAGAAGCATAATCAAAGCATGGAAGAAGATGAATATGAGTTACTCCAAGCTCTTTGATGTGTGATAGTCCTGTTGCTAAACCTTCGGAATTTTTAGTGCCAAGCTCTGTAAGTCCCAGTAGTTTCCCTTTTTCTTTTATACCAGAATCAAATTCCATCGATAAATCACGGATATGTAATTCATATATCACAGCATCTGTAAAAGAATCAAACTTAGGTTTTGAATCCTTGGAAAATCCAACTGGATTTGTTTTCTCTAAATCTAAAATCAGCCCTCTTTTCCCATTCACACCAGTCGCTCTGGCATAGGGATCGACAGCTTCTTTGCTTTGACCCTCTACCGTTACAAGATAGGTATAATATACCCCTTCATAATCTCCCATAAGTGTAGCTGACCAAATACCTTTTTCCTCTTTTTCCATTACTTCTGTAGCAAAAGGTTCTCCACTGCTACCATCATGATAAAGATTCACGGTTATCATAGAGGCCGTTGGTGCCCAAACTTTTAATTTTGTTGTATGATTTGTATAACTGGAGCCCAGATCATTTCCGTCATAATAATTCTGCTTTTCCCAATCACTCGATTTCCAAAACTCATTCATTTCATGAACCGTCCTTTACCTTTTGCTAAATCTCTTTTTTCACGCTTATCTACGTACAGTATCATAATTCAGTTATATCATAATACTGCATTAATTTCTATAATATTTTCGAATATATGATATTTAATTTCGAATTATTCATAATGTATTTTCGAAAATAATGATAAATGCAAAAATAAATATAAAGGCAAAATGCGCCCGTAAATTAAATGCAACGAGATAAGAGGTTCGTTTTCTCTCTGATATGTATCATGCAGCTATTGTCATTAATAATAGGTAAAATAGGTCACTAAAATATTTTAACTAATTGTATTCGTAGCCTCTTTCATTAGAATATAAATATTATCCTACAGATACATCATTAGAAAAGCCTGCAAGGTTTAAAAAAACCCAAGTCCTAAGACTTGGGTTAACTCTGTTGCATGAAAAAATTATTCTATTATTCCCATATCATATTTTGCTTGTAATATTCGAAGAACAGATTCCTCAATCCGTTCCTCTGTTATCCTACCACTGTTTACCGCGTTAACAACAGCAGTGATCTGTTCCTTATAATTGGTACAGCACAGCATATCATTACCTGCCTCTACTGCTAATACTGCAGCAGCTTGATCCCCTGTGTAGGTGGTTATTGCATCCATGGATAGATCGTCTGTTATAATAAGGTTTTGAAATCCTAGTTGATTTCTAAGAACTTTATGAACTGACTCTGATAGAGATGCTGGTAGTTTATCATCCATGCATTCTACAATGTTATGAGATACTAAAACAAAAGGTGCACCAGCATCAATTCCAGCTTTAAATGGTAAAAAATCAATGTTCTGGAAGGTCTCATAATCTCTTTTATCGTATGCAATCCCGGTATGAGTATCCACATTGTTTCCGTATCCAGGGAAATGTTTTAACACAGAACCAATTCCCATTTTCTTCATTGTTTCCACTACCAATGTCACATATTTTGAGGTTTCTTCTACGTCTGTTCCAAAAGCTCTAGCGTAAATAAAGTCTTCACTTTTGTTAGGTACATCACAAACTGGAGCAAAATTTATATTAATGCCTAGTGATAACAGCAAGTTTGTTTTCTCCTCCGTATCTTTTCGTATTTCATCAAATCCCCCTTTTTTATAGAGTACACTAGGTGATTCAAATGGTTTATCCCGAAAAGCTTTGTATTTACTAACACGGTTTACCGTACCACCCTCCTCATCTACACCGATAAATGCTGGTATCTTGGAATTCTCTTGATACTTAGCTACTTTCTGAGATACACTTTCTTTCGTTTCATTCTCAAAATCTCGAGCAAATAGTAAGTATCCCCCAAACTGGTATTCCTTCATAACCTCATTAGCATTTTCCTCTGGACAACGGACAAAAAACATCTGCGCTACTTTCTCTTCTATAGTCATAGTACTCATCAGACTCTTAGCGACCTGCATGCTTTCTGACATTTCCTCTGGAGGTTGTGTCGGTGTCACTGTCGGTGTATTTGTTGGCTCTATTGGCGTAGCCGTTGGTATCTTAGAAGGTTGTTCTATGTTCGGTGTTATGGTTATGTTATTCTTGATTTCATCATCCTTATCGTTTGCATTCTTACTACACGCACATAAAAATACAGTTAGCATGAGAACTAAGATGCCATATATTAATTTTGTTCTTCTCATCTTTACCTCCATCACAACGCATAATCTATATTCTTCCCATAAAAATTTATATTATTTCTTACACTTTTATGAGTTTTACTCAAATACAAAGAAAAGCATGCTTCACGACTTTTCCTTGTATTAAAGGAAAGAGTATTCCAAATGTATAAAACGTTTGGAATACTCTATTATTTACTCACAGAGATTTGCAACCACCTGATTAATTACTTTACCATCTGCTTTCCCTTTCAGTTCTTTCATGACTACTTTCATGATTTCCCCTTTGTTTTTTGTTGCCACAACTTCAGCAAAGTTTGCTTGAATAAACACTTTAACCTCATCTTCACTCATAAGCTTTGGTGCATATTCATGAATGACATCATAGCGAGCTTGATACTCTGCTTTAAGATCTAGTCTCTCAGCAGGACAGGTATCCAATTGCTCTTTTGCTGTCTTTAATTCTTTTAAGATAACACGATCTACGAGCTCCTCCGTGATATTATCACGGTGACCTTCATCAATCGCCACCTTTTTTATTGCAGAAATCAGAGAAGAGATACTATCTTTTCTACTCTTATTTCTCTCTTTCATTGCTGTTATCATATCTTTTTGTAATGTTTCAAATTGCATTGTTTTCCCTCCTTTACAATTTAATGTTATTGTACTTCCATTGGAAGGAAGCTGTCAACGGTCAATTCAAAAACTAATCTTCTTCTTGCTACTTAATTCTTATATGAAATAGAACGATCCAATCGGAATTGTATGTCATTTATTCATCATTCTTGTCGAATTGAATATATTGATCTTAGGGAGTATTATACTCTACTCTTACAAAAAGTCTGTGAAAGGAATGAGTATGAAAAAAAATCAAGACAAAGTGATTGGGATAAGCAAAATATATCAATTCGGAGATATGTTATGCAAGAGGCTACAAATGAAAGATAGAATAGCCTTTGGTATTAACTAAAAAGGAGAGTGGCTTTATTATGATAGAATTTGAAGTAAATAACCGTTATTTTAAACTTCCGCCATATCCTTATCACATAGAAACCTTTGCACTCTTTGGATCGTATATGAATGAGGAATTTGATGAACTAAGTGACATTGATATGTTAATTATCATCGAGGATTGTTCAAGGCAAAGATTATTGTATAGAAAGCAACAACTTGCTAAGGCTCTTCAGGTGCCTATAAATTGGTTATCCGTTTATACGAAACGGTCATTTGCCAATATGTGCGCTCATGGCGATTATTGGTGTTGGAATCTAAAACTATATGCAAAAATTTACTATTCAAAATCAGATTTCATTTATCATGCTTTTGATACACTAACTCCAAATGTTGAGGTACTACGCCTTATGTATTATGACATTGAGTCTATCGAAGAGGAATATCAAAATTTCATTGATCATAGAGTCTCTGCCGAGGAATTACTGAACTTAATTGCTCACTATACTAGAAATGCATGCATCCTTCTATGTTATCTTAATAAAGTTGTTGACTTTAAGAAATATTCACCAGCAAAACAATGTTATACATTTACAGATATAACAATGCCATTCACCTTTGAAGATTATGAAAAGTTATACCAACTAAAACGAACCTATAAGAGTAATTCTCAGTCCTTCCGATATAGGATAGGATACCATTATGCATATTGGTGGTATGAAAAATATCATGAAATGTTTAATATCGTTGTTGAAAAAGCCAACGAGATATTGCAAGACGATTTTGTTAGTCCTTTAATATCCTTTGTACCTAATGAAAGAAAATAAGTACTAAATTTTTTCACACTCTATTGAGTAGTGAAAATGATAATTAAGTCCCTCCAATACATGGCTTAGCAAACGAACCAAATCATCTTCTGGAACTTATCCCTCAAGATTTAATGTTAAAACCAGTTGATAACTGTCCTGAAAAAAAGTATAATTTTTATGGTAGATTAAGTTATTTATCATAAGTTAATTATACTAGAGGGCTCCGATGGAGCCCTCTTCTTATATAAATAGATAAAAAATGAGTTGCTACAAAACTAACTTAATTAGTTAGTTTTGCAACAGCCCCATCTTTTTTACTTTAAGCTTATTATTTTCTTACCTCCGAAGCAATTCCTAATTCTCTCTTTAAAACATCCTGCGATTGCTTTTTTTGGCTATCCCATAATTCATGTACCTTATCAAAATGGTAATCCACTTTATCAGGATTTGATGGAAGCTTTGCTGCATCGTTGATTAAGTAATCCGTTAATTCTAAGGTATTAAGAAGATGTACCATTCTCTCCGGATATTTTTCATGAGGTATCGTAAAGAATTTACGTTGATAAATAATTGCAAATACCGTTGCATGGAAAGAGTTCGTCACTACATATTCCGCATTCTCTACAAGTCCTATAAACTCTTCCACTCCCGCATCATCAAAACGTCCTAGTTCATTGCTATAGCGTTTATCAGGACGATTATGAATGACAGGAAGTCCAGTAAGCTTCGATAGTTTTTCTGCAATAGGACGAACTTGATTGTCTGCGTTAATGACATGAACAAAAATATACCCCTTTTTATATCTTGATGGCTTCTTTAATCTATCAAAATCATTCACGTCAAGCAATAATGTAGGGTCTACTACCACGTCAATCTGCTTGTCCGTAAGTGGAGTAAGCATCTCTTTGGCAGATTCTTCTCTTACCGCAATAGAATCAAAGTTTTTTAAATAGTGTCTAAAAAACTCTTTTTCATAATCTTTTAATTCAGTCTTTCCAACGCTGGAAGCAAAGGATAGTTTCCTTACCGGTCCTTTGGTAAAATTTAAGAAAAATGTCCTATTTAATCCACCGGTAATTGCGCCGTTCCATACCTGATCACTACCAGTAATTAAGATATCATAGTTATCTCCCACCTTGGAATCTACAAGTTCCTGATAACTATGATAACATTTTGTTGTATGCAATTGATTCGCGATAAACGATTCAAACTTTTTATATTTACGATTTGCATGAATGCCCTTTTTCTTTATATTAAGCCATAAAGCAGAACGTAGTTTTCGGAATCTTTTTGCATTCTTTAATCCTTTATATAAATTAAGTGGCTTATATAACGTATCAATGCAGTCCAGTCGAAGATTAATAATATCAACTTCATAGCCTAATTTTTTTACATATTCTTGTAGCCCCCATGCTTGTAGCATACAACCATAATTGTGTGCTGAGGAGATGGTTACAATTCCAACTTTCATGTTTCTTTTTGTACCTCCGTTATCCTTCCTACTCACAGGTTTCCTTTTGTATCTTACCGATCCAACTATTTCGTATTAGGAACACCAATCAGTTCTTCAAACTGCTTTACAATGGATTGGTTATATTCGGTAAAAGAGATATTAAGCGGTTTTACCTTACCTTCTAAGAATTCTTCCATCCCTTTTTGCAATCCTTTTTCACTGTTTTCTACCAGATAACCCTGATGTTCTCTGATAAAATCACCAGAGCCCGGGATATCTGTTGCTACAATTGGAACTCCTAAAGTGTCTGCTTCCAGTAATACCAGCCCCAGAGGTTCGCGATCGGAAGGTAATAGGAACAAATCGCATTGTTTTAGTATAGTAAATGGATTTGAAGTTGATTTAACGATATAAATATCGTTAGCACATTCTAATTTTCGCGAAAATTCTACCGTTTTTTGGAACAAAGTACCATAACCACCGATAATAATCAGCTTTGTATTCGGGTGATTCTTATGAAATTCATTGAATGCAGACATTAGTTTTAGGTGTCCCTTTTCCGGCGAAAATCTTCCGATAGTTATAAATTTCATGGAATCACCTGCTAACATCTTCGTAAAGTCTTCATATGGTACGGAAAGTTCTGTTTCCTCCTCCATAAGAAACGGAAGTTTAGCTTTTTCTAAGATTCCATCCACATTGTGTGCATTTTGTAAAACAACTACCTTATCCATAAAGTTACCGATTTTCTTAATGGAGTCTTTTGTTGCTTCACTAACCGCTATAATCTTATCATAGCTTTCAAAGGCATGCTTAAGAATATTAAAGTGGAAATTCTTCTTTTCCTTATATTCTTCGTACATATCATTATGTGCAAAGATAACTTTAGAAGCTTTCGACTGTTGCAAATACAAGGTAATATCCGGTGCATATCCTGTAAATTGTACAATCTCATCAATTCGGACATTGTGAAAACGCTTATCAAAATCCCGCTTATAAAGACGATTCATACGCTTTTGTAAAAACTTAGAATCCTTATTAAAACGATAATATAACTTATGATAAATCGCCTCCATCCATTTCCATTCAATCGTACTACCACAAAGTGGCATGAAACCTGTATTCGGTGGAAGAGCTGATAACCGCATCGGGCAATTAGTAAATTGGTTCTGCTTAAAAAAGAAATAGTAATTAGCTTTCTCTTTGTCAACCAAACTCATGAGATTTAATAAAGAGGTAGTGATACCGTTCATTGCTAAGTTTGAGCAATACACAAGTATGTTAGGATTTCCGTTTCCCTTTACTTTTTCTTCTTTACAAACCTTTTCAGAAAGAAAAACATGTCTTGCGATTCTATTTGCTGCATCAATATTATCATAAGTACAGTATTTTTCTAAAAACTCTTTATCATCATATGTCTTAGGCTTCTTTAACTCCTCACTTAACTCATTCACATTCTCAGCTTGTGGAAAAGGAAGGGAATCAAGAGGTATGTAAAGGCCTCGTTCATCCAGATAATCTTTACGATCATAGGTAAATAAAATTATTTTCTTTCTAGCATTAGCAAAATCGAAAAACACACTGGAATAATCCGTAACCAGAACATCCGCAGAATTTAAAAACTCATAGGTTTCATAGCCTTCTGGAAATGGTTTGATGTGTTTATACTCACTAAAATCAAAACAGGCTTGCAAAAACACATGGAATTTTACATAAAACACCTGATTATCCTCAAGAAGTTTATCAAGCATTGCAAAGATACAAGAACACGCTTCCACTTGTTCTGTATTATTGCTTTCGGTCAGAGTACCACGCCAAGTAGGCATATAAACAATCACTTGTTTCTCTGTTAGTTTTAATTCTTTCCGAATTATCTCTGCACGTTTTTTTTGATAAAACGCCGCATTCCTTGGATATCCTTCACAGAGTATATTTCCTTGGTATGTATTTTCAAGATAATACGCATGAATCATCTTTTCTTTCATATAATCGTTTGGATATAGTAAGTAATCTGCGATTTGAAAATTCTTTTGAATATTTCCCATCGCAAAAGCACGATTCGAAACTTCATATCCCATATGTTTTAGAGGTGTCCCATGCCATGTGTTTAAATAAATCTGTTCTGGTCTTTTGTAAAACCAAGTAGGGAAACTAGTATCATTTACTATATACTTAGCAGTAGCTAACATCTCTAGATATTTTTTAGAATTCATAGTAACAAGTGTAACATGATTCATCTGATACTTATCAAGCAGCTTTTGAATTCTATCTTTACTGGATAAGTTCACATTAAGATAACATTGAAACTTAGAATACTCCTTGTTACTTAATTCTTTCAGTAAATAAAATATATTACCCGCTAAATCAGCTCCTGCCTTTGACTCAAACAAAATCGCAGTTTCCTTTATTGGTTTCTTTCGTTTGCTCAAATAATATGAATTTCGATTGCAAACCTTTCCCGTGGTTATCACCTTAGAAATTTTGCCTTTTATATTAAAACTCATTGATTTATTCCTCGCTATCCTTTGGTTACTTATATTTTATATCTCATCTATTATATAATAAATAATAAGGTAATACAATCGAATTAACGTCAGATATCGACCAAATTCTACAGCAGTAGTAAACTCAAAGAATACCCGACCACATAATCTCCAAAGTATTCCAAAGTGGAACTGCATCCCATAAATCTATTTTTACATAAGGTATAAAATACGCTACAACAAACTGTTCCTTTTGATCAATTACCAGATTGCATCTACCTGATCCCTCATGTCCATAGGTGTCTTCAGAATAAATAAAATCATCATTGAAACGCTTGTCCGGACCTAGTCCATATCTACGATACACTCCATTTTGTCCCCAACAATAGTCCTTTACGTGTTCTTTGGTATAAGTTCTTGTCATTTTCTCAATTGTTTTCCTTCCAATAACTCGTGTTCCATTGTAATACCCCCCTAGGGATAACATAGTACCAAACTTAACCAGGTCTTCTGGCGTGGAATATAAACCGCTTCCTCCTGGAGGAATTAAGTTCCATAGATTTTCTTTGTTTTCTATTTTGTTTATAGAACTTTCTTGAGCTTCCATTAATCTTGACCTTTGATATTCGTTATAAAACGTTGTACGTGAAATTGCATCTATCGGTAACGTATAAAAACTGCTTGTCATCTCACAAGGTTCAAGTATATTCTTATGTATAAAATCTGTCAGCTTTTCTCCGCTGATTCTTTGAAGAATCTGTTTTTAATGAATTTTCTTGCATTGTTCCGTTTGAAAATCTTCCGAGAGCATTTTTAGAAAAAAACTTTCCGTTTCTTGCCATACAATAACTTGCTCCGTATAATACATCTTTATCAATTTGCTCACTAAAAAAATGATCTAAAACAGTAATTCTACTTTCCTCATATCCAGCTTCTTCTGGTGTCACATAGGCTTGACTCATATATAGTCCTCCTTCTCCTTCATAAGACTATTATATACCATTATATTCCATTCAGAAAGCACTTTTCTAATACATTACTTTCGCTAATAAGGTTCGCAATTTCTTCCTAATTTACACTCTTAAAGAGATTTCCTCATGAGCTTTAAGGTTCAAACGAATGCAATAAGGGTCAAAACGAATGCAACTGACAGTTTATATATAAACATATAAATGAAAGAAACCTAATTTATAGGAGCATCAATTTATAATAAATGTAAGGATTGTGAACTGTTTTATATACAACCTCAATTTTTATTATAAACCTAATTAGCCCTATGTCCTTTTGGTACGTGCAAAGCACCTTGCACTCCAAATGCTTGACATAGAGCTAATACATTCTCTACAAAATAGGTTCATTCTTAATATTGTAAAATAAATTTCCAAAAAATGCACTTTACTTATTCATCACAAGAGAAATTATCAAAGTGTGCTTTTTTTAATGAAGCACGATTATAGTTCTTCTATAAAAACATCCGCAGTTATAATTTTTCCAATACGCTTTACATGACTTGTCATGTAAGTCATACCATCTTCTTCAATTTCTACTTCTACAGTGCCGCCAGGCATATGAACTTTGACCTTACGATCTGTTAGCCCTAATTTATAAGCAACATTAGCGGCTGCACAACTGCTGCTACCAGAAGATAAAGTATAACCAGCACCACGCTCATATATTTCAATCATGATTTCTTCCCGATTTAATACTTTCATAAACTGAACGTTGATTTTATTTGGAAAATGCTCATCACATTCAATTATTTTACCTAAACTTTTCACTTCTGTCTTAACTAATTCGTCTCTTAAAATTACACAGTGTGGATTTCCAATGGTTAGGCAGGTGGTAATTACCTTCTGACCTTGAAACTCCATTGCTTCTTCAATCACTTCTCTAGACTCACCTGTTACAGGAATTTCATCACTCATGTAGGATACTTTACCCATTGCTACATTCAGAGTACCATTTTTATCGTTGGTATAATGAATTTCAATTGGTCCTCCTAAGGTATGAATAGTAATAACATCTTCCGATACATACTTATGATCTCTTAAAAACTGTGCAAAAATACTGATTCCATTACCACTTTTCTCTGCTTCGCTTCCATCCGGATTAAAAATACGTACATAGATTCCATCTTCCTTTTCGTAAGGCCCCATTAAAATACCATCAGAACCTACCCCAAAGTGACGATCACATATTTCACGGATTTGTGAACCCGTTAATTCATATTCAAACTTTTTTGTATCAAATACTAAATAATCATTTCCATTCCCGTGATATTTTTCAAAGATAAATTCCATAGTTTAACCCCTTTCGATTATGTATCCCATTCAAATAATCTCACCTATCATAATCTTCTTTCTTAATTGCCCTATTTCTAGAGCTCACCTATATAAAATTATAAATATCTATTACTACACTAAAATATTACCATCATTTCTTTTCTTACTTATATGATACACAACATGTTTTAACTTAAACATATCTATTTCTGCTTGATATATTGCATTTTCTGTTCTTTTATATTATCATTAGGATAGTAATTTTATATTGAGATGAAATAGGAAGGATAGACAAGAAGTAGCATGGAACAAAATAACAAACGTGGTTACCTGAATGACCAGTTTCGGTTTTTTCATTTAAAAGATTCCCATACAGCACCAATTGAGTATCATTATCATGATTTTCAGAAAATTGTCATCTTTTTCTCTGGTAATGTCACTTATATGGTTGAGGGTAAGGTTTATCAATTAATGCCTTGGGATATCCTACTAATTAATCATCATGAGATGCATAAACCAATCATTCAACCGGGAGTACCATATGATCGCATTATATTATGGTTGAACCGTGAATTTTTAACGCAGGATTCCTTAAAGCAGTATCATCTTGATGATTGCTTTCAGGAGACAATTGCAAAAAAAAGTAATCTTTTACGAACCGAAGCGAAATATAGAATGAAGTTCTCAAATCTCTTACATGAACTTGAAGATTCTTTTCATTCCAAAGAATATGCGAATGAGCTTTATACTAATACACTCTTTTTACAACTCATGATCGTGATGAATCGAATGCAAGATTCTGCCCCACTCATGGAAACACAATCAAGCATACAATCCAATAAACATGTAGATTCCCTTATTTCTTATATTTCAGAGAATCTATCTGGCGATTTAAGTATCGATGCATTATCAAATGCTTTATACTTAAGTTCCTCCTATCTTATGCATAAATTTAAAGAAGTGACTGGAACATCACTCCATAATTATATAACAAAAAAGAGACTTACAAATGCATTAGAATTAATGAGGGAGGGTACACCAATTACAACCGCAAGTTTACAGAGTGGTTATAGCGATTATTCCACCTTTTTACGTACATTTCGTAAAGTGTATCATTGTACGCCGACGGAGTACTTAACTGGGAAGTTGCAATCCTCTCCTTTTCAAGGGCAAAATTATCGAGAGTAGACAATCCATTATTTCGGGACTAAAAAGAAGACCTCCTATGTCAGTTTTACAAAAACTTTCATTAGGAGGTTTTGCATAATAGATTATGTTCTATTCAGAGAAAGGCTTCGTTTGAAGATTGACATTTGTAGCTACACACTTTAAAAGGGCTTGTTTTTGTAAAATCTTTTATTCCTTTATAAGCTTTTAGTTGCGTATTTCGTAATCAAACATAGAAATATCAAGCGTAAGACCTCTAATACATACATTGATAAAAAAAGGGCTTTAGCCTAGTAGATTATTCTACTGGACCAAAGCCTAATCTTTAATTATTCTAAATCTCTAGAGTCGTTTGGTTTCTTTTAAAAATAAGCTTTATAATCTTGAGGAAACAAATATATCATAAATTGCTTTTATCGCAGCTTCAAAATCTTCATTTCGAACACCAATAATGATGTTAAGCTCACTAGAACCTTGGTCAATCATCTTAATATTAATATCGGAATGTGCCAAAGCAGCAAAAATTCTAGCAGCGGTTCCACGCATTGCCTTCATACCTCGTCCTACTACAGCAATCAGTGCAAGATCGGCTTCCATATCGATAGAATCAGGCTCAGCAAGCTTATGAATACCTGCTAATACCTTCTGCTCTTTCTCTTCAAACTCAGATTGATGAACGAATACAGTAAAGGTATCAATACCAGAAGGTACATGCTCAAAAGAGATGTTATGCTTCTCGAATACTTCAAGCACCTTTCTTCCAAATCCAACTTCGGTATTCATCATAGCTTTTTCAATGTTAATTGCACAGAAACCCTTCTTACCAGCGATACCAGTAATCGTATACTTTGGCTTATGACAAGTAGATTCAACAATCCAGGTACCGTTGTCCTCTGGTGCATTGGTATTTCGGATGTTGATTGGAATACCTGCCTTACGAACTGGGAAGATTGATTCTTCATGAAGTACCGTCGCTCCCATATAAGATAATTCACGAAGCTCTTTGTAAGTAATTGTTTCAATGCCTGCTGGATTCTCTATAATCCTTGGGTCTGCTACTAAAAATCCTGATACATCCGTCCAGTTTTCATAAACATCAGCTTTCACCGCTCTTGAAACGATAGAGCCTGTGATATCAGAACCACCTCGGGAGAAAGTTTTTATTGTACCATCTGGCAAAGCTCCGTAAAATCCAGGAATGACTGCACGTTCTATTTTAGCAAGGCGTTTTGATAGGAGCTTATCTGTCTTATCAGCATTAAAAGAACCATCTTTTTCAAAACAAATAACATCAGCTGGATCAACAAACTCATACCCAAGATAATTTGCCATGATAATACCATTTAAGTACTCTCCACGACTTGCGGCATAATTATCTCCAGCTTTTTTTTCGAAGTTTTTATGTATCAGTTCAAACTCCTTATCAAGCGTAAGAGTTAATTTTAAGCCATCAATAATTTCTTGGTAACGTTCTTTTATTTTATTTAAAGGATCGAGAAAATCTTTTCCTTCTTCTGCTAAGGCATAACAAGAATATAACATATCTGTCACTTTGGTATCCTTCGAATTTCTCTTGCCTGGAGCAGATGGTATCACAAATTTTCTATCCTCATCTGAACGAATGATATTACCCACTTTTTCAAACTGATGCGCATCTGCTAAGGAACTACCACCAAACTTCACAACTTTTTTCATCTTCATTCTCCTCATATAACCAAGATTCCTATTTAGGTCAAACCTATAATCATTTTTATGACATAATAACTCATTCTAAAAAAAAATTCAATCATAATTTACTTTTCTACGTTAAAATAATAAAATATTTCTTTTTATCATCAAAATCCCACAACTTAATCTTAGGTAGAAAAAGATAAAAAACATGGTGATCTTACCAATGAACATCTAAGATCTAAAAAATTAAAAAAATCATCAAAAAGCGGGAATAAACGGTTCCTCTACGAAATTGTATCACTTCATAGAAGATTTCATTTATCCCCGCCATTAAAAGGCTAATTTACTCACGTATTACTAATTTTCTTAGTGCTTCTACCCTCTTCTCAAATGGTTCTAAAGAATTCATCTTCCATTCCCAATTTGGTGTTCCTAAGGTACCTGGAGTATTAATTCTCCCCTTATCATCTAATTCTAGAATGTCTTGCATCGGTACAATTGACATATAAGAATCCTGCTTGTAAGTAAAATCAACAAACCTCCAAGCTGGCGATCCTTCGGTACAATGAGAACTCTTTAGATCACGCAATACCCTTTTCTTAACTTTAGGATTTTGTGATTGATACCAACCTTTCATCGTCTGATTGTCGTGCGTTCCAGTATATAATATTAGATGTTCTACATGGTCATAGTTACTATTTTCTTCTTCTCTAGGATTAAAGTTAAATTGTACAATACGCATTCCCTTAAATCCATAATGATCACGTAACGAAAGAACTTCGGGTCTAAGGTCGCCAAGGTCTTCTACCACTATCTTTATGTCCTTAAACTCCTTAAATACCTTGTCAAATAGCTGATACCCAGGAGCTTCCACCCATTCTCCTTCAATCGCTGTATCACAGGATGCTGGTATCTTCCAATAAGTATCGAACGCTCGAAAATGGTCAATCCTTATGATATCAAACAACTTTGAATTATAAGAAAGACGCTTTAACCAAAAATCAAATCCTGTCTTTTCTATATAATCCCAGTCATAAATAGGATTTCCCCAACGTTGTCCCGTCTTACTAAAGTAATCCGGTGGTACGCCTGCAACAAACGCTGGTTTTGAATCCGCATCCAGTAAGAAGCACTCTTGATTACTCCAGACATCCAAGGAGTCTATACCAACATAGATTGGTATATCACCCATGATTTCAATTCCGTTTCGATTTGCATATTCTTTTAAATTCATCCATTGTGAAAAAAATTCATACTGAAGAAACATCTCATATGCGATTTTATCCTCTAAATGAGAGATATCATACTCCTTATTAATAATCCAAGTTTGCTGATCCTTAGGCCATTCATTCCAACAAATCAAGTTATTTTGCTTTTTTATGGTGAGGTATACCGCATACGGATAAACCCATTCTTGCTTAATAAATTCATGATACTCTTGATTTCGTTGCATGGAAGATTTTGAACTGTTTTGTTGTAATTTAAAATTTTTATAAGCTTTTTTCAGATACTTCTCTTTGTATGCCCGTACTCCCTGATAATCAATATGGGTATAGTTTTTATGGTATGGCTTTGTATTTTCTAACAATCCATCCTTTTCTAATAAGTCTAAGCTAATATAGAGCTCATCACCTGCAAAGGAGGAGTAAGGCTGATATGGTGAGTTTCCATATCCAAGCGGATTTAAAGGTAATATTTGCCACAGAGTTATCCCTGCTTGCTTCATTAAGTCAATAAATCGATAGCTGTCTTCTCCAAAATCCCCAATACCGTAAGGGGATGGGAGGGATGCAACTGGCATTAAGATTCCCGCTTTTCTCATGTTAGGTTCCTCCCTAGTTAAGTTTCCAGATTTCGTCATTATACTGTGCAATGGTACGGTCAGAAGAGAAATAACCTGCTTTTGAGATGTTAACAATCATCTTTTTCGCCCAAGCTTTACGATCTTCATAATCTTTAAATGCTTCGTCTTTCTTTTCGATATACTCCTTTAAGTCAAGTAAAGTCATAAACCAGTCTTTGCTTATTATTTCATGATGTAATCGCTCCAGATTTTCCTTCGAACCAACTGCTAATAATTCTTCACTTACAATAAAATCAACTAATTCCTTGATTTGTGCATCCTTTTCGCAGATTTCTTTCGAACTATAGTCTGATTTCTCATAATGAGTAATAACTTCATCACTCTTTGCTCCAAAGATATAGATATTATCGTCACCTACTAATTCGTGAATCTCAACATTAGCACCATCCTCTGTACCAAGAGTAATCGCACCATTTAACATAAACTTCATGTTACCAGTTCCGCTTGCTTCTTTCGACGCTAAGGATATCTGTTCTGAAATATCACAGGCAGGAATTAATTTTTCAGCAAGAGTTACATTGTAATTTTCTACCATAACTACATTCATGTATGGACTAACTTCTTTGTCTTTTGCAATTAGTTCTTGTAGGCAAAGGATTAGATGAATTATGTCTTTTGCGATTACGTAAGCTGGTGCAGCTTTCGCACCAAAGAGGAACGTAATTGGAGTAGACGGACGCTTGCCTGATTTAATCTCTAAGTACTTATGAATAATATAAAGAGCATTCATCTGCTGACGTTTATACTCATGAAGACGCTTAATCTGAATATCATAAATAGAATCCGGATTGAGTGTTAGATTTTGTGTCTTCTTTAAATAATCACTTAAAGCAACCTTCGCTTCCTTTTTAATCTCAAGCAAACGAGACAGAACCGTTTCATCCTTTTCATAATCTAAAAGTTTTGTTAAGTTCATTGCATCCTTTTTAAACTCGGAACCTATTAATTCTTCGAGCAAAGAAGTTAACGGCTTATTGCAATGTAATAACCAACGTCGGAAGGTAATACCATTCGTCTTATTATTAAATTTGTCAGGGTATAATTCATAAAATGCTTTTAATTCGTTCTGTTTTAGTATGTCAGTATGAAGTGCTGCAACCCCATTAACACTAAATCCATAATGAATGTCGATAAAGGCCATGTGAACTCGTTTTTGCTTATCAATAATTGCAACTTCTTCATTTTTATACTTTCTCTTAATTCTACGATCTAATGTCTGTATGATTGGAACCAAGTGTGGAACTACCTTCTTTAAATACTCCATAGGCCAAGTCTCTAACGCTTCCGCAAGGATTGTGTGATTTGTGTATGCACACATATTAGAAACGATAGATATCGCTTTTCTTATACTAACCCCTCTTTCCATTAATAAACGGATGAACTCTGGAATTACTAACGTAGGATGGGTGTCATTAATCTGCACAACGGCATAGTCAGCTAAATCATATAAGTTACTACCCTTTTCAACTGCTTCCTCTATAATATATTGTGCAGCATTACTCACCATAAAGTACTGCTGATATATTCTAAGTAGCTTCCCTTTTTCGTCACTATCGTCCGGATATAAGAATAACGTTAGATTATGACGGATATCTTCCTTATCAAAGTTAATGTTATCCGTGACTAGATTCTCATTAATTGTATCAATATCAAATAGATGCAACTTATTGGAACCACTCTCATATCCAGTTACATCGATATCATATAACGTTGATGTTAATGTAAAATCAGCAAACGGAATCTTATAATGTGTCTTTTTCTTTGTAAGCCAGCTTTCCTTTGTAATCCATGGGTTCTTCTCTTCCGTCTGTAGATTGTTCTTAAAAGTCTGCTTAAATAATCCATAATGATAATTTAAGCCAATACCATCCCCATCTAAGCCAAGAGTTGCGATGGAGTCAAGAAAACAAGCTGCTAATCGACCAAGTCCACCATTTCCTAAGGATGGCTCTAATTCTACTTCTTCAATCTCTGCCATACTCTTACCAAGAGATTGTAGTGCGTTTTCTACTTGATCGTAGATTCCAAGATTAATCAGGTTATTGGATAATAGTTTACCAATTAAGAATTCAGCGGATATATAATATAATTTCTTCTTTGATTCATTCTTCTTACCACGTTTCACCATATCCTTGGTCATGGAAAGAAGATAATAATAAATTTCCTCGTTCGTCTTTAAAGTCTTTAGCTGTTCCAGTTTTTGATTCATTCTTTATCTCCTCATCTCTATTCACTCAAGTAATCATCTGTTACCATACGTTTTCTACTTCAATATTACGATTGCGTACGCCGGTAACGTTACCAATTCATTTTGCAGACTTGGCTGTTGTGCTGTAGTTGTAAGCGCTCCACGGATAGATTCATAGGAATAATCTTTCTTAGATAACGTAAGCTGCTTTTCTTCTGGGCTTAAATTATATAAAACTATGATAGAGGAGCCTTCATATGTCTTCGTTACCGCTGCGATATCTTGATCACTCATTGGTATCATCTCGACTTTTCCTCTCGCAATCTCAGGATTTTCATTCCGTAACCTGATCGCTTTCCTATAATAATTTAATATGGAAGAAGAATCTTTACTCTGTGTATCCACACCAGGAAAATGCTGCTCTTGACGCTCCATCTTTGGTGGTCCCATTGTAATTCCTGTTTTATCGGTATCAGACCAAAGCATAGGTGCTCTCTTATTTTCATCTTTTCCAACACCCGACAAGCCGATTTCTTCGCCATAATATAGAAAGCTACTTCCATTCATAAAGAGATTAATTCCACCAAGAAGTTTCACTTTATCCTCATCATAGGAAACATAGGCTGCGGCGCGATTATTGTCATGATTACTGACAAACGATGCATCAATATAATTCGGATTTTTTGATTCAAATATCGTTTGAACCTGCACCATATTCGAAGCAAGATTGTAACCAGCCTTAGAAAGACCAGCGGTCTTAACAGCAGATGCAATTTTACCAACGGAATCTCCATAAGCATAGTTAAAGATGCTATCGATACCGCTCTCATAATAAGAAGCTATAGTTCCAAAAGAATCCCAAACTTCAGCTACTAAGTAACAATTTGGATCTTTTTCTTTACAAAAATTTGTAAACCAGGATAAAACCTCAATATTCTTCTCTGGAGAACCCGTAAAATACTCTTTCGCTGCATCCAAACGAAATCCTCCAACCCCTAGGTCTAACCAATAGCTTGCTATCTTTTCGATTTCTCCTCTTACCATGTCACTACTTAGATTTAAATCTGGCATCTCATTCCAGAATACTGCTTCATAATACCAATCGGTCATACCTACTCGGTAATAAGTACTACTATCTGCCTTATCTTTCTCAAAATTATAAAAATCAATATAAGGACATTCCTTAGAATCCGGTGCCTTTCCCTCAGGAAGCTTCCTTATATAGTCTGTTGCTTCTACAAACCAAGGATTTTCATCCGAAGTATGATTGAATATAAAATCAATAATAACCTTAATACCACGTTTTTCACACTCGCTTAACAGAGTTTTAAAATCCTCCAAAGTTCCATAGCTTGGGTCAATGCTATAATAATCATTTACATCGTATTTATGGTAGGTATCCGATGGCATGATCGGCATTAACCAGATACCATCGATTCCTAAATCAGAATCTGTGCTTGGATCATTATCATTTAAATAGTCAAGTTTTGAAATTAAACCATTAATATCACCAATTCCATCCCCATTACTATCACAGAAGGAATATAAAAAAACTTCATAGTAAGTACGATAATTATCTTCTATCTTATGTAACTCATTCGTAGCGATTGGCGGATATTCATTCATTCCATTCTCTACCCCCTCGGAAGGTGAGGTAGTAACAGTCGGAGTTACCACCTCAGTAATCTCTTCGTTTGGTGTAGGAATGGAATTATTATTATTTTGAGTTATCTTACTACAACCGCTAAGTAATAACGCATTAATTAATAAGAGACACCCAAATCTTTTTGACTTTCTCATCCCTGCCCCCTCCGATCAATTTTATAGTCATTAACCTTTGACAGAACCGGACAGACCGTCTGTATAATATTTCTGCATTACGATAAATAATAAAGCAATTGGTATCGATACACATACAGCTCCTGCTGCAAATCTTGTGTACCAGTTTTGAATGAATTCTTTCTCCAACATCGTCCATAATCCGATAGAAACAGTGTAATTTTCATACTTATCTCCCATGATTACCTTGGCAAAGATAAAATCTAGCCAAGGAGCTAAGAAGGAGGTTAAGATAGTATATACAATGATAGGTTTTGATAATGGCATTGTAATTTTAGTAAATACACTCCATTTTGTAGCTCCATCAATTTGAGCTGCTTCATCAATTGCTTTCGGAATCGTATCAAAAAATCCTTTTGCGATATAATACCCAAGCCCTGCTCCTCCAGAGTATACAAGGATTAAAGCAATTAATGATTGAGTAATTCCTATCCCTTTTAAGATATAGTAAACAGCAATCATGGACATAAATCCTGGGAACATATTTAAAATAAGTCCAAAGTTCATCATCGTCTTTCTACCCTTAAATCTAGTTCTTGATAAAGAGTAGGAAATACATAATACATAAAATGTGGATATAATACAGGAGAAGATTGCAACTACTAAGGTGTTCATAAACCATCTGCCAAAGTAGAATAAGTCATTCTCTTTAAACAAGCGAATGTAATTATCTAAAGTAAACTTTGTCGGTAAGAATTGTCCAGTATATGGACCTGTTCCATCTCCTTTAAAAGAGGTTATAATTACCCAAACAATCGGTAATATCCAGATAATAGCAAGTACCGATAAGAGAATATGTACGAAGGTATTCGTAAGGAGCTTCCTCTTTCTCATGGAACGATTGTGTTTCATTTTAGTCTCTTTTTTTACCATCATTGGAATCCCTCCTCATCTTTGTAGGATTTTGTCCTACGGTAAGTGATTAACGATATTACGGCACTTAATACAAATACCAAAATACCGATAACTGCTGCATAGGAGTAGTCAAAGCTATTGACCGTTAGCTTATAAAGCCATGTTACTAACAAGTCTGTAGTACCGGATTGATAATAATGAAGATTAATTGGATTACCACCAGTTAATAAAAAGATTACGTTAAAGTTATTTAAATTACCAACAAACTGTGTAATTAAATAAGGTGTGGTTACAAATAACATATAAGGTAACGTAATCTTAAAGTAAATCTTTACTGCATTAGCACCATCAATTTTTGCTGACTCATACAATTCAGCTGGTATGTTTTGAAGAATACCAGTTGTAATTAACATCGTATATGGAACACCTACCCAAAGGTTTACAATAATTACGGTTACTCTTGCCCAGGTTGTATTCGTAAAGAACGGAAGTGCATTTTTAATAACTCCAAGTTGCATTAGTAAGGAATTTACTGGTCCTTGTTCTGTTAGCATACTACGGATAATTAATAGGGATACGAATTGAGGAACTGCAATTGACATTACAAAAATAGTTCTCCAAAAGCTCTTAAGTCTGGTACCCTTACGGTTAATAATCATTGCAAGAACCATACCAAAGAAGTAATTTAAAAATGTTGCAAAAACAGCCCAAATAAGTGTCCAGCCTAGAATAGGCCAAAAGGTTCTACCAATGATATTTCCAGCATTTAGCATACTCTTAAAATTATCAAGTCCAATCCAATGAAATAGATTTCCTGGAGGCTGATGCTTTGCATCAAAGTTCGTAAATGCAATTAAGATCATAAAACAGAGAGGTAAGATATTGAATATTAAAATACCCATGATTGGAAAAAACATTAATGTCCTATGTATCTTGCGGTCAAAATAGGATTTCACATCATCAATAAAGCTAGGTATTCTTTCCCCTTTTTCCTTCTTTCTTTGTACCTCATACGCTGCTTTCACATTCGTATGCCACATGATTACAAATGCTAGTATAATAAATAAAGCAACAACCGCTGCTAATAAAAGAAGCATGGAGTTATCCCCTGCCATTTTTACAGGTAGTTTTGTTTCAGGATCAATATACATTCCCTGCTGCACTTCACCTAAGTCATCAAAATGTGACAAAGCATTAATTCCGATCGTTACCATATAAAATAAAAATCCTAATTCTGCACCTAGGAATATCAAACCTTTTATAATTTGTTTTCGCAAAAGATTTCCTAATCCCATGATTATAAAAGATAGTCTAGTAAGTAGATCCCCTTCCTTCCAAATCATACCGATTGTTTTGAATGGATTTTCTCGTGCTTTTTTCTGCCTGCTAGCGGCTTCCTTTCTTCTGCTGCTCATGCTACCATTCCTCCTTTTCCAATTCCCTAACCTTTTAAGGTTATTCCTATAAGGCTATTCGTTAAGACTCAACCCTTTTGTTCTTTTCTTACATTTGCACAGGTTATGTACCTAATGAAATACTTCTCTGTTGTACCTGTTGATTATGATAAGAAAAAGTAGTGAAGTTGTTTCTCTTATTAACTATGACAAGAAATTTTTTATGAATCATTCCTTCTCTTGTATCACAATGAAAAATTATGCGAAGCGTACCTTCTCTTGTTTGTTGAATCATAACGAATCCTCTTATAGGAAGTGCTGCTGCTTGGTAGCGAATACCTTGCAGCAGCACCTTATTATACCAAGTTGACCTTAGTTCAATGCAGTTAATACATTTGTTACAAATGCATCTAACTGTTCCTGCATATTTTCTTTCGTTATTTCCTTATTATAAACACCAGCTCCAAAACCTTCTGCTGGAGACCAGAAATTACCCATCTGAGGAATTGTTGACTGGAACTGTGTATAAGCTGCCTGCTCACTTAAAGCTGCAACTGCAATATTAGCAGATACTTCTGGATCAGATACTAAGGATGTAACGGTAGGAGCAATACTTCTTGCAAGGAAACGAATCTTCTGGCACTCTTCACCACCAAGGTAAGCAGCTAATGCCTGAGCAGCTTCCATAGCTTCTGGATCTGTATTCATATTGACACCGATGTATTTGTAGTCAGCGAAGGACTTTAACTGACTATCTTGGCCGTCTAAGCTAATGGTTGGAAGTTTTGTTGCTGCATAGTTATCACCAAGCGCTTTTTGTATATTCTCTGCATTCCATGTACCAGAACACCATGCTCCAAGTTTGCCTTTCGTTAATGCATCAATTGCATTTGCACCATTCTCTGTTTCCATTAAGAATTTGTTGCTTGTTGCTAGATCCACTAAATAATTACCGACTTTTACTCCGTTTTCATTGTTGAACGTACATTCTGTAGCATTCTGTCCATCTGCACCGAATAAGGAGCATCCACCAGCAAAGAAGAAAGATGCAAGATACCAGCCATTATCTAAGTCCATACTAAAATTCTTTACATCTGCACCTAAATCTTTTGCCATCATTACGTCAAGGGACTTAACCTCTTCTTCTGTGTACTTGCTCTTGTCATAGTACATAAACCAGGAATTTGGAGTAAATGGAACTGCATATAACATATCATTAAAGGTTGCGGCTGTGATAGAACCAGCAGTTGCACCACCATTTGCAGCTGTAATTTCATCTTGATATAAAGTGATTGGAGCTAAAATACCATTCTCAACTAAGAATGCGGTCTGGTCAGATGCAAACATAAATACATCTGCTGCAGCTGCTGCATCCTTGGAAAGTTCAGTCTTTGCATCGGCCTCAGAAACAGCACCATATGTAAATGTAATATCCCACTCTGGATGAGCTTCGTTGAATTTGTCACACATATAACCTAATAAACTTGAACCATAACCTTCAAAAGCTACTTGCTCTTCTTGAGGACCCCAAACTTTTAAGTTGATTTTTTTTGCTTCCGCAGGTGTATTCTCTGGAGCTTTGGTAGGCTCTGTAGTTGCTACTGCTGTGGTAGGTGTTGGTTTTGTTTCATTTGAACCGCTTGTGCTATCTTTCTTACCACATGCTGCAAGTGAACCTAATGTCATAACGAGCGCTAAAGATAACGCTAGAACCTTACTTGCTTTCTTCATTATAAATTACCTCCCTTAAATTATAAATGTGTAATCTCGAACAACGATTACATTCTTGGAACAGTTTTCGTTTATTTTCGAAAACTATAACTATATACTAAACAAATATATGCCAATTGTCAATAGTAATATTCAATTATTTTAGCTATTTTATATAATTATTTTCTTACATCCACTTTTAATATTGTGCACATGTACATATTGTGCGGTTTTAAGACATTTTCGGAAACGAAATTGCTGAGAGAAATGAAAATATTGTTTTCGAAACTTTACAATCGAATGCAAATAAGATATAATAGACAACAGTAAATGGAAATCGAACTAATGGAGGTCGTTATGGCAACAATTAAAGATATAGCAGCAAAGCTTGGTGTATCCATAAGCACCGTATCAAAAGGCCTGCATGGGGCGAGTGATATCAGTGAGGAAATGCGTCAACAAGTACTGGATACCGCGGTAATGTTAGGATATGTTGTAAAAGAAAAAAAATCCCAAGATCATCATAAAGTTTGCATTATGGTTGAAAACATGGATTATGAAAATATCAACCAATTCGGATACGAACTCATTACCGGATTTAAATTAATGGCTCAAGAACAACAATATCAAGTCGATGTAATCCCTATGGATGTTTATACGCAGATGCAGCAATCCTATGATACTTATATGAAGCAACAATCTTACAGTGGAGCATTCTTTCTTGGGTTTGAGATGACTGATACCTATATGCAGCAATTAAAGCATACTACTATTCCTACTGTTCTATTTGATAACTACATATCAAATAAACATGTCGCTTACATTGGAACGGACAACCATATCGGCACAAAATCCTTAGTTAATTATCTATATGAAAATGGTCATAAAAAAATCGCATTATTAAACGGTTCCAAAAACAGTTATGTATCCAACTTGCGTTATGAAGGTTTCCTTGCAGCTATGAAAGATGTTGGCCTAGAAATTGATGAAAATCTGATTGGTTATGGTATCAGCTTCTTACCGGAAACTGCAAGTTCCTATATTCCGCAGTTTATAGAAAATGGAGCAACTGCTGTAGTATGTGCCAGTGATCTAATCGCTGCTGGTGCAATTAATGAAATTCATAAACTCGGTTTAAGAGTACCAGAAGATATTAGTATCACAGGATTTGATGATCTTCCAATTGCAAAATACCTCGCACCTCCGTTAACAACAATTCGACAGGAACGTTTCACTCTTGGGAAAACTGCATTTACACTACTTTCTCAATTGATATCTGCAATTCCGGTAAGTACAATGCTCTTCCACTCTGAGTTAGTGATCCGTGAGTCGGTATGTAAAGCGAAATAATTGTTCAAAACAAAAGCAATAATCACATAGTAAGGAAGGTAATATCCCACCCTAGAACAATAAATATATAGTTGCATAAGAATACCGCCAGTCGATATATAGAACTGGCGGTAGAAATGTTTTACTTAATTATGTCCACTTGACAAAAGCACACCAAATGGTCTAGCGCAAAAAAGATAATATTGCCTTATAACCTAATCATTTTATACCCCAAATGGTCTTCAATTATAAGTCTTGTCATAAATAGTAAAAGAGAAGCTTAGCTTCTCTTCTCACATTACTTGCTGATTCTCTACTCCTAATAGATATCTTTATTTTCTTTTTATTGTACCTAACTCTATACTGTTTTATAATTACTAAGTATTCTCTCTAATTCCATAATCTCGGTTTTCTTTAGACTTTGATTATTTAAGTATTCGACTAAAAATGTATTAAGTGAGCCGTTAAATAGTTTATCTAATAGAACCTTAGTTTCCGTACGTTGAACGGTTCGTTTAGAGATAGCTGCTTTACATAGGAATCCTGGCTCTTCTCTGATAATTGCTCCTTTCTCAATCAATCGTTTAATTACGGTATAGGTAGTATTCTTCTCCCAACCGACATATTCTTTGATTATTTTTGCAATATCCTTCGCCGCCAGTACTTTGTTCGACCACAAAAGTTCCATGATATTAAGTTCACCTTCGTGTAATCTTATTTCTCCCATATTTTGCTTCTCCTCACAAGCATCTCTTTTGTTTGATGCTCATTTATTCAAATTATAGTTTTCATAAGCTTATTCTACAGATGTAGATTAATATAACATTTTGTCTAATCTTTATAAAAATTGAAATCTTCCGTAGTATATTTCCAGCCTAAGAGATTACCATAACTATTATAAGCTATAGTAATTCTTTCAAAAAAAATAGATACTTTATAAATAATGTCGGTAACTCATCCTTATTTTGAATTAAAACTATTCAGACTACCGCAGTAGTTGGTAACATATACCATTATTCTACCGAATTAGAATTAATTTGTCAATCTATCTTATAGGCAAAACATCGCATAATATGGCAAATGTTTCACTTGATTTGAGTATTCATAATTTCGATTTGATATTTTTATCGAGTAAGGTATTTCATGTGCAGCACGAAAGATACTCACACTCTTTGATCTTGTATTTTCATTCGTCTTAATCTCAAGTGGTATCACTCCATCGGAGTTTTGAATCAAGAAATCTATCTTTGCTTGACTATTCGACTCCCAAAAATTTGGAAGATAACCTCTGGCTATTAGACTTTGCATGATATAGTTATCTAATATCGTCTTTTCTATCATTTCCTTCTTAGCGTCCAAATAAAGAGCGTTTTTTCGGATTAACGTATTTAGTATCCCGACATCCGAAACATAAAGCTTAAATTGTAATGCTTCTGGACTTATGGTAATACCTTCTGTTTTGTCATATGTACCTTTTGCACATTTATAAACAAGAGAATTTGACACAAGATATTGAATCACATCTTTATAAAGGGCATAGGTAGCACCTTTACGTATTAAACGATATTGAAACTTTTTATTCTCTTTTAATAGTTGCTCAACCATAACAGAACAAACTTGCTGAAGTTTTAGGGCATCACTTTCTGACTGCTTCTCTTTTGCAAAAGCAAGTTGAGATAGATAAACTCGTTGATGGATTTCAGCAACATTATTCGCACTTTCCATGGTAATAAAATCATTCACCGCTGCTGGCATTCCACCTACAAGAAGATAATCTTCAAAAATTGTTAGAAGCTCCTTATGCACAATTTCAGGTATCTTACGATTCGTCTGATAATGGCCCTTGATTACTTCGGCATACCATTCGTCCCCTTGTGCTACTAAAAATTCATCAAATTCCATAGGATAAAGTGTAAAGCAATCAAAATATTCGAGGTCAATGTCATAAAGTTCACTTGATAATACTATGATTGGAACAGCATGTTCTTCTCGAAGATAATGATTTAACGCTTCGACTGCTTCTTTGCAAAAAGTTATTTCATCTAATATTATTAATAGATTTCTGGATAATTCCATTGGTATCTCATAATATTGATATATTAACTCGATAAAACTTAGTTCATTCTTAGCAGAATAAGCTGCCTTTTGAAATAGGTTGCAAACAGCTGCATTCGTCTCGAAGTTTACATAGAGATTGCCTTCGTAAAAGGATTTAGCAAAGTCAAGTGCTAAGAAAGTTTTACCGACACCTTTGATGCCGGTAATCCACATAGGTTTCCCTAAATTCTGCTCTTTCCATGATATTAATTTATTAATTACATTGCGTTTCACTTAGTTACACCTCAATTTTTCAATCAATTGATTAAAGTATTCGGGCAATGGTGCTTCAAATTCCATATACTCCTGCGTGGTTGGATGAAGGAATCCTAAAACTCTGGCATGTAAAGCCTGCCCTTCAAGATGAAATTTATCTTTCTCCGGTCCATACACATCATCACCTAACAAAGGGTGATGTATACTTGCCATATGAACGCGGATTTGGTGAGTACGTCCTGTTTTTAGCGTACATTCAATATGAGCATACCCTTGATTAAAATTTTCCAATACACGATAATTGGTAACCGCATTCTTACCATTCTTCTGGTTGATTGCCATCTTCTTACGATCAATTGGATGTCTACCAATGGGTGCATCTACTGTTCCTTCTGTTTGTTTAAAGGAACGATAGACGATAGCTTCATATTTTCTTGTAATCGAATGTACCTTTAACTGTTCTGCTATTGATTGGTGAGATTTATCATTTTTACATACAACCAAAACACCGGTAGTATTCATATCAATACGATGAACGATTCCTGGTCTCATGACTCCATTAATTCCTGATAACCTATCTTTACAATGATATAATAATGCATTTACTAGGGTACCAGAATAGTGGCCTGCAGCAGGATGTACCACCATTCCTTTTGGTTTATTAATTACGATAATATCATCATCTTCATATAAGATCGTAAGGGGAATATTCTCCGCCGCTATCTCCAGTGATACAGGTTCCGGTACTTCATAGGTTAAAACATCGCCTTCTCTTAAACGATAATTTGCCTTAATTACATTACCGTTTATCTTCACAAGGGAATCTTTTATTAACCTCTGAACATAAGAACGTGATAGGCCTTCCTCCAATTCAGCCAGAAAACTATCAATTCGTTCATCCTCATATTCACTATCAATCCAGCAGGTTTTTATGTTGTTCTTCATTCTGTTTCCTCTTAACTTTTAGCTCTATTTTTCCTATATAATTTGTGTATTATAACTTTTATTATCAGGACATAATCTTGTTCTGATAATCGGATTTACGGTGCAAAAAGCGCACCTTTTATGAGAAATAGCTTCGTAATTTCTCATAAGCTATAATATCAACTAACTTTCGATCTTCTCATCTTTTTTCTTCTTACTTAGACATGCAAAATCATCATCTTTATAATAAAATAAAAGTAATATTGCAAATAACACCGTGGAGCACGTAATGTAAATATCAGCCACATTAAATACCGGAAAATCGATCAATTCAAAATAAATAAAATCAATGACATGGCCAAATAAAACTCGATCAATTAAATTGTTACCAGCAGCTCCGGCAGCAATAAATACTAAGATATATCGTAGAGCATTATATTTCTTTGTTCTTGGTAACTTAAAAAACAGATACGCTATAATAGCAACAGCAACCACGGTAATCATGGTTAACAGTGATGCTCTTCCGCTAAAGATACCCCAAGCTGCACCTTCATTCTCGTGATAGATGAATTTAAGTACTTTTGGTAAGATAACAAAGGAATCTCCATCTGCAAAGTTTAATTTTGCAAAATACTTTGTTATCTGATCAAGGACAAGCAGTACCACAAATAAAATGCCATACTTAAAATAAGTCTTTTTTGATAATATATTTTCTTGTTTCATCCCCTTGTTACCTTTCTAACATGATGTACTCAATTGCATTGATAAGCTCTTCCCTCGTAACAGTCGTATCAATGACAGCTTCTCCAATACTACGTAACAATATAAATTTGATTTGTCCAGCATCCATTTTCTTATCTCTACTTAACGCTTCCAGAATATTTGATACGTTCAATTTTTTCACTGATATTGGTAAATGGAAGGCTTCCAACGTTGTTAAGATATCTTCCAGTTCTTCTTTGGTTAAATAGCCCCTCTGATAGGATAGATAAGAGGACGCTACCATACCAATTGCGACACATTCACCATGCAATAAAGTAAACTCCATCCATTTTTCCACTGCATGTCCTATGGTATGTCCGAAATTAAGCCATGCTCTTTCCTTTTGTTCATGCGGATCAATTTCTACCACAGCACGTTTAATCTCACAACTTCTTCCTACCATTTGTCGTAAAACTTTAGTGTCTCTGCCTATGATAGCATCCTTATTCGTTTTTAACCATTCATAGTAAGCTGCATCCTGAATTAAGCCATGCTTTATTATCTCTCCCATTCCAGATAGATAAACTCGCTCCTTTAATGATTTTAAACATTCTAAATTCATATAAACACAGGAAGGCATATAAAATGCCCCAACCATATTTTTGTATGCTTTAAAATCAACTCCTGTTTTTCCACCAATGCTGGAATCCACCATTGCCAATAAAGAGGTTGGTATCTGTAAGAAACGAATTCCTCTTAGATAGGTTGCCGCAGTGTATCCGGTCAAATCGCCAACTACTCCACCACCAAGAGCTAATAAAACATCGTTGCGGTCGAAACTTTCCTTAATTAAGAATTCATATAAGTTTTGGACTGTTTCAAGGTTTTTATTATCTTCTCCTGCTGGGAAAACAAAGGATACTACCTTGTCAGTATATGACAATAACATCTCTTGTAAACTCTTTAAATAAAAGCTTGAAACATTACTGTCAGTAACAATACATAACTTTCTAGACTTCAAATTTAAAGCTTCTAGTTCTGCTATAAAATCTGGAAAAGAGTCTTTTAGAACAATATCATAGCATGGTTTATTTTGAAATTTAACTTCGAGTCTATCATACATATCAAGCATAGTTGGTTTCCTCCTTAATCTTCATCATCCTCTAGATTAATAAAGGAAAACTCTTCCTGATGCTCACTCGTATTTTCCTCCGTCTGTGAAGACGTCACTTTCATTAATTCGTTATATTCTTCTAAGGTAATCTCTTCTTCTGACGCACTAACTTGTTCTAATGCATCCGAATAATCTGTCGCTGTATCTTGATCCTGTTTCTTAATGTTGTTTTTATTACTGATACTCTGATTCTTATGTTCTACTCTTGGTTCATGACCATTCGTACCTTTTAGAACAGGCTCTAGCGTCTTCTTGATAGGATTTTTTGTAGAGGTAGTTGCAGTATTAACTGTCCCATGGGAAGCCCCACCATTGCTCTTTGCTTTAGTAGTGTCTCCATCCCTATCGTTAAGATTTAAAAAGGTATCTATTCTTGCAAGGCTTATATCAAAGGAATCACTTTCCAGTAGTTCTATTTGAGCTGCAGCTAAATTTTTAAATTGTAATTTATATTTTTCATACTGTTGTAATAACCCGATTGTCTGAGCATGAATATGTTCCAACTCATTTTTTGCATCAGCTACAATAATCTGTGCTCTTGTCCTTGCTTCATTTTCAATATTTTTCGCAGTAACAAGTGCCTGTGCTTTTGTATCTTCTGCTGTTTTTTCTGCAAGAACCAAAGCTTTCTGCAACGTTTTTTCAATAGTTTTATAATATTGTATTCCTTCTGTTAAGACAGAAATCTTATCTTTCATCTCCATATTTTCACGATATATCTGCTCGAAACTTAACAATACCTCACGAAAGAAAGCATCTACATCTTTCTTATCATACCCAAGTCCACCAGATTTGAACGTTTTACTTTGTATTTCTATTGGTGTAATCATATCCTATTCCTCCTATTGGTATATAGATAAAGTTGCGTATATCCTACCTTTTTTTGAGATACCGCCTTGTTCTTTCACCTTGAATTTACCGAAACCTCGAACAGAAACAATATCATCAGGTTTTAATATATAACTATTGGAAGTGATTAGTCTTGCATTGACAAACACCTTTTCCCCAGCAATCAAACCAGTAATACTACTTCTCGAAGTACGAAAAGCAAGTGCAATAAGGGAATCCAAACGAAAAGAAGCAACGCTACCGGTTACTTCTCTAAAGGATGTTGTGGCTTGTACTTCTTCTGGTTTTATCACTTCAACACGAACGATATTGTGTCTTACTTTGCCAAGGCTTGTCTTTACATATTCACTTAGCAGTGCATCACAATAGCAATAAGCCTCTTTTCCTCTTACTAAGATGTCACCAAGTTTTGAACGTTCAATACCAACATTAAGAATAGCTCCTAAGTAATCTCTATGGTCGAGTTCCCTGGCAAATTTCTCACTTGTCGGATAGATTCTAAGACATTCAATAGGATACTCGTTTTTTTCCTTAGTCTGTAATACAATAGTTCCATGCTCTTTGATTCGGTCTCCATGAAAGCAAATTCGAACCCTTTCTGCACCCTCATATCCACCATACATCGAGTATGCTAGCAAAGGTAATTCTTTCTCCATACTATGAAATATACTGATTTCGTTAATATTTAAGAAATCAGTATACACACATATCTCTTTATGATAAGCACTTTTCGCTGTCTCTAATATAATCTTGCGAAATAAGAGCTCTTCTTTCTCTAAATTCACCGTAATCTCCATTCTGCTACCACCACGAAAACTAGATCGGTAGCACAAATTTTCAATTCCTTGTCCTAGGCCCCGATTAACTGCTGCAGATACGACAATATAAGAAAAGCTATAATCGGCGACAGATCTGTAATAGCTGTAAAAAAGCTAGAATGACTTAATAAGATTCTTACTGGATTTAAAATCGGGTCTAATACAAATTTCAACGCTTTTTTTACAAAAGAAACAGAAAACATATCAACGAAAATCTGTATCAATAAAAAAACTTGTAGAATAGTAAAAAAGATTGAAAAAGACTTCGCTAATAATTGACTTATTTGCATCATTCTAAAAATCCTTATTTAAAGTAGGTACTTCAAAACCATTCTGACGTATCAAATCCAAGTAATCGCCCGATATATCTACAGAATCCGGTGATATAATAAAAATATAACTTGAAATCTGATGCAATTTACCATTTAAAGAATAGACTGCTCCAGAAATAAAATCCATGACGCGCTGAGCAATATCAACGTCAAATCCCTCTAAGTTAATTACCGCAGCACGTCCAGATAAAAGCATGTCACAGATATCCTGAGAATCCTCAAAGCTGGTTGGCTTCATAATACAAACTTCTAAACCTTTTTGAGGATTTCTGATTGGTACTACCTTGCTGACATTCGTCTTTTCCATACGTTGAGAACGTTCTTTCCTTAAATCAGCAAAATCTGTTGCTCCAGAAGTGGTAGAAAGTCTGGAAGAACTACTTGTAGGAACTTCCTCAGATGAGGACACTCTTTGTGATGAAAATGTCTTTTTCTCCTGTTTTACAGCCTGTCTTTGTTCCTGTCTTTCTGTCTTCCTTCGTTCCTTCTCTTCTAGCTCACTTACGTAATCATCATAATCATCTAAATCATCATCATCAGTTAACTTTAATGAATCTAAGATATTTTTAAATAAATTTGCCATAGCACAATCTCCTAATCTTATTTACTCGCTATAATTGCGCTCCCCAAAAATACCGGTTCCTACGCGAACCATGGTAGAGCCTTCTTCAATTGCTACCTCATAGTCACCGGTCATTCCCATCGAAAGTATTTTCATAGTTACATTATCAATGTTTTTTTCTTTGATGTCAACATATAATTGGTGCATTTTCTTAAAATAGGTTCTATTTTCTTCGGCATTTTCTGTATAAGGTGCCACTGTCATTAAGCCTTTGATACGTACCGAAGACAAACCTGAAATCTCGCGGATTAGTTCTTCCGCTTCACTTGGTTTAACACCAAATTTCGATTCTTCCGAAGCAATATTTATTTCAATTAATATATCGACTAAGATTCCCTTTTTCTTAGCCTCTATATCAATCTGCTCCGCTAAACGCAAGGAATCAACAGAATGTATTAACGTCACTTTATCTACAATATATTTTACTTTATTTCTCTGCAAATGACCAATCATGTGCCAGTGAATGTCATTTGTAGAGTTATCAGGTTGTTTTTCGGTTGACTCAGGTTGATTGTGAAAAGTTTTAAAATCCTTTACTTTTTCCTCCTTATCACATAATTCCTGAACTTTATTTTCTCCAAACTCTCGTATCCCAGCCTCATAAGCTTCTTTTAACATTTCAATCGGTTTCGTCTTACTCACTGCAATTAATAATACTTCCTCTTTTGAACGATGACTACGTTTACATGCTGATTCAATATTTTGCAGTACTTTTGTTATATTGTCTTGTATCATAAAATTCCTCCATCCTTGCGTATTTTTTTACGCTTCTGAAGTTTCTACCCAAAATCATGGCATATATTTTTCGTTCAGAAACCAATTATCAAATATCTTAATCTTTATGTCGTCGAGATTATACGACAATATATTATAATTAATTAGCGATCAATAACACTTTCGATCTTCTACTTTAATAAATTACTGCCGACTCAATCACCTTCGTTGCATCTAGTGCAATATGATCGTATACAGAAAGTCCTCGCTTCGTGCCTTTTTTAATAATTACATACTCTTCATTTTCAGACAAACGTTCGATACGTCTAAAAACCGCATACCCTTTATTAACATTGTAAACACCTTCTAATTTTCCTACCAGACTAATACGGAATTTATCTGTAGTTTTGTCCGATAATATATAATCATTAAATCCAAAGGTTTCTTTATCGACATAACCATACGTATCATCTTCATAGTAAATTTCGCAAGGTGTGAATTTCGGTTCTAATGTTTTTGTAGTTTCATTATATACTTCTCTTACTAAGCCAAGCGCCCCAGAGTCACCACCATTCGTAAAATACTCGATTGGAATCATGTAAAACTCCTTTTCCGTAATCGCTGTTTTTGGAATTTTTAATCCTGACTCTACCTTTAACTGTATCTCTATCTCTAAAAATCGTTCCCTTAAATATCTTGTTACATACTTATCTAACGAGATATTTAGAAACCAGGACTCTCCTTTTTGATATACAGTGAATGGTGCCTTCATTTGAAATTGATCTAGAGTAACTGTAAAAGTAACTGTTTTTCTCTCTTTTAATTGATCTGCTAATTCTGCTGAGATAGGTGCAATAATATTCCAGTGGTCCTCCGTCAGCAGCTTGTACACGTTTTGGCCATTTTCTATAATTTCACCTGTTCGTAAATTCTTTCTCTCGTATTGTTCCATATGAAATGTCGCTTCAGAAACTTCATCTGCTATTAATCCATCCAGTGAATCAGAATAATAAGAAATAATTCCTGCTTGTGCTGCTTTCACAACACCAAAATTTGAGCTTAAACCTGTGCTATTTATTATATCCTGCATATTAGAAAGTAGGTTAACATCTAAAATATTACGTATACTAGCTGTAATGTCATCTCTAAAATTATAGACTTCCGAATAATTACTATCTTGATACGAAAATTTAAATTTTGCAATATCTTTACGAATACTAGCTGCATCCATCTTCGTAAAAGTTATTCCACCAGTCGTATCTGTTAGTTTTTCATAAATCTTCTTGCTTTCATCAATAGAGTAAATGGTAGAGTCTTTTGCAACTCTTGCACCTTCACGAAAGTAGTAATTAACATATCCAGATCTATCTGTAGTAATCATTTTCTCTTCTCTTGTTATCACACCCGTGACAGTATTCTCCTGTGATAGTGGTTGCTCTGAAATCTCATAAATCGAAATTTGAGGTTTCGACAAATATAGATAAACATTTATCACTGTATAAACTAGAATTATTATGAATATGATAACACCTATGTTAATTGATCTTCTTTTTTTAAATTTAACTACTTTTGAATTCTGCTGCATAATAACCTCTTTATTTTTTCTATTTCATTCCATTGGTTATCTGCATAAAAAACCATGGATTGTTTACACTACCATTAACTAGAACACATAGGAGGTGTAAATTTTGAAAGTTATTGATTATATTGCTCTAGTTCTTGTTATTATCGGTGCAATCAACTGGGGATTAATTGGATTCTTCCAGTTTGATTTAGTACGATTCATATTCGGTAATATGACCATTTTAGCTCGAATCGTATATGCTTTAGTCGGTATATCCGGTTTATATGCCTTAAGCTATTTTGGTCGATTAAAAAATGATATGTAATTATGTTACAAAATGAGTCAGTAAACTGTCTCATATGTTAGACAAGAAAACCCACATTTCGTGAAACTTTTCTTTGTCATGAATAAGATGCGTCAACAAGCTGTCGCACTTATTAACAAAACAGTCATAATGACTGACATAGTAAAAAGAATATTTCATAAAGGAAGCGGTTTTACACTAAGATACGGAGTATTTCATTCCGTAATTGAAGTGCAAAACCGCTTTTTTGGTGAAACAAAGTGGCGAAGCCACTTTGTTATTACAATCTTAAAGAGCTACAATCACGTTCTGTTTCTTAGTGTCAGGCAAATCGTTTTCATTAATGGAGATGCTGATGATAAAGTCAACTTGGAACTTTGTTGATATCATCTCTATCTTATCAAGTACACCATCGATATCCTCAAGGCTTGTACATGCAATTTTCATAAAACCGTCTAAATATATCTTTTGCAGGTCATGATTGGCTGCAATCAGACCACACACAAAACCTAAAAATTCCTTCGGAGTTTCTACACAATAATCTCTAACGTTAATCAAACGTATCTTGTTATTGAGTTCATACATATTCTTATTGCTTTTATCAAGATAAACAACATTCCCCTTCACGCCCTTAATTTCTGCGTTGGCTTTATCAATTAGAATTTTTGTCTTACCTTTCCCTTTTGCACCTACAATAATCTGTATCATCGCAATTTCCTCCTTTACATTATAAACGATTTCTTGCTTACTCATATTATAGTATAATCGAAATGAAAAAACAATCCTATTTTGCTTAAGAATTCCAATTTTTCTATATTAATTTTCAGACAACTAATGTCGAATAAAGAAGGGAATCGTAATCTTATTCCATTTTTAAAAGATGTGCAAGTTGATTATATAAACTCGTTTTCCCAGGAGCTTTAAATACCGCACTAATATATGCTTTACCTTCAGCTGAGGTACTATAAAGTATCAAACAATCCCCCGCATCACCGGTACTTCCAGTCTTTCCACCAAAAACTGTAACTCCTTGTGGAGTCTCTTTGGTACCTAGTAAAAACATATTCGTCGTTTCATAAGATTTTCTTCGAACCTTTCCATCTTTATCTGTAATGGACGCTTCATAAGTTTGTTGTTTTATAATCGGAATAAATTCTTCGTATTTTAAACATTCTTTAAAGATTAAGTACATATCATATGCTGTCGTATAATGATTTGGATCATGTAACCCATGAGAATTCGTAAAGTGCGTATTGGTTGCTCCTATGTTCGCAGCTTCCTCATTCATCTTTTTTACAAATTCCTCTTCTGAACCATACATATGCTCTGCAATTGCGATAGCAGCATCATTTCCAGAATACACCAACAAGCAATTCAGAAGAGTTTCCATTGATACTACGTCACCAGCATTAAAATTACATAACTTAGCACCATACGTGGTGATTCCAGCATTATCCTTTTCTACCGTTACACTATCCTTTAGATTCCCATATTTAAGAACCATTAGTGCAGTCAATAACTTAGTTGTACTTGCAGGATAGATTCTGTCATAAACATTATTCGCATACAATACTTGATGATCCGTATCATTAAACATAAATGCTGCCGCTGCTGAAATCTCTGGGTCTTCCATGTGATTCCCATTTTCTTCTACGACGTTGTAATCCTTCGTAAGAAAATCTGCAGCTACTGCATCTACATAAGTTCCGATACTTTCATTTAATTTACCATCTGTACCAGAGTATAGCATCAATACATCTGATTGTTTTGAACAGCCCGTAAGTAGCAAACTGATACTTAAACCTAACATTACTATTTTCTTCAATTTGAACTCCAATCTGCCAATTCTATACCTTTGTATCTTGACTACTATTTTCCCTTAAATACATCACGCCAATCCAAATCTCCACGATCCAAAGCTTTAATCAAAAGTTCTGCAGTCGCTAGATTGGTCGCAAGTGGAATATTATGAGTGTCACATAGATGGACAACAGTCATAATATCTGGTTCATGTGATTTTGGAGTTAAAGGATCACGCAGAAAGATAACCATATCAATTTCATTATGCTCTATTTGAGCCCCCATCTGCTGTTCACCACCTAAGTGACCTGCTAGATATTTATGAACATTTAAATTTGTTACCTCTTCGATTAATCTACCCGTAGTTCCTGTCGCATACAACTGATGTTTCGACAGAATTCCACGGTATGCAATACAGAAATTCTGCATTAATTTCTTTTTCGCATCATGTGCTATCATTCCAATATTCATGTTCCTACCTCCTCTTTTATGCTATAGTGATAATGTTTCCTTTTGTGGTAACATCCTTTTATTTTGAAGACTTACGTTAAGTAATACGCCAACCATCAACATATTTCCTAACAAAGCACTTAAACCTGAGCTGACAAACGGCAATGGAATTCCAGTGTTTGGCAATAACGAAGTAACAACACCAATATTAACAAAAAGCTGAAACATCGTCAATGATGCAATACCGGAGGCAATTAACATACCCATAAAATCTTTTGCCATTCTAGCTATTTTTAATGCTTTATAGATAAAAATCATTAGCAATATAATAACAATTAAGCTTCCGATAAATCCAAATGCCTCAGCTATCGCAGTAAAGATAAAGTCACTTTCAATAACCGGTACTTTTGCCGATCTTAACGTAGCGTCTGTATCCGATAATAACTTACCAGAAACACCACCCGCTCGTATACACTTTGCTGCGTTTAATTGCTGATATGCTTGCTCTGGGAACTGCTCTGGATGAAGCATTGCCAAGATACGATTTCTTTGGTATTCGGTCAAAATTACTTGATAATCTTGCTGTACATACCAAAAAAAAGCAATAAAACTTGGTATTCCGATTGCTAATGTCGGTAAGATAATTTTATAGCTAAGCCCAGCCATAAAAAACATACTTATAAATGTTGCAAAAAGTACAATACTTACAGATAAGTCAGGCTGAATAAAGATCAAAGTAATTGGTAATACCATTAAAATTAATGCTAGTAATATGATTGATGTCTTATTAATTTGCCGCCTCACAATGTCAAAAAACTTTGCTAAGAATATGATCATAATAATTCTCGTTAACTCCGAAGGCTGAACCTCTTGGCTACCGATAGCGATCCATCTTTTCGCCGAATAATGCGATTTACCAAGTGGAGTGAATTTTGTAATCACAAGTAAAGCAATATTAAGCAAGTAAAGCGGAATAAAGAATTTGGCAACAAAGTGGTAATCAATCATGGAAACAACTACCGCAATAATCAAACCAACAGCATAACCAATAATCTGTTTTTCAAACTGCCTTTCATCCGATTCTTGTAAACGGCGAATCAAAACCATACCAATCGAACCAAGTAATGTTATGATTGCCAAAATTGATACATTATAATGCTTTAGGTCATATTCCTCAAAATTGAAAATTGATTTAAACAAAGTTTTTAACATGAATAATTTCCTTACTTACTGTGCTTTAGGTCTTTGATCGGAATATTAGCAAATAACGCTGGTACATTACCGTTATTTCCTTCGGATTCCGTCTGAGTTATCTTGATATCCAAGCCTTCTTGGTCTATCACTATATATTTTGATATTACTGCTATAATATCGTTCTTAATCTGTTCCATAATTTCAGGAGAACAACCAGCGCGATCAGACACTAAGACAAGTTTTAACCTATCCTTCGCGACACTTCCTGATGCTTTCTTCTTAAAAAAATCCAATAAAGCCATTTGACCATCCTCCTTAGTTTTTCTTAAACAGCTTACTAAAGAACCCCTGCTTAGAATTTAAGTCTAGATATGGTACCTCTTCTCCTGTAATACGGCGGCAAATGTTCATATATGCCTTACCTGCCGAAGAATCCGAACCAACCAAAGGCTCTCCTTGATTTGTAGAAATGACAATATTCTCATCATCTGGCACAACACCAATCAAATCAACTGCTAAAATCTCAACAACATCCTCGCTTGACATCATGTCTCCTCGCTTTACCATATCCATACGAAGACGGTTTACGATGAGCTCTGTTTTCTTCATCTCATTTGCTTCTAACAATCCGATGATTCTATCTGCATCACGTACAGCGGAAACCTCTGGAGTTGTGACTACTAATGCTCTGTCAGCGCCAGCAATGGCGTTTTGAAATCCTTGCTCAATACCAGCAGGACAGTCCATTAATATGTAATCAAATTCTCCACGTAATTCATCGGATAACTTTTTCATCTGTTCCGGTGTTACTGAGGATTTATCTCTTGTTTGTGCAGATGGCAGTAAATAAAGATTTGGGTAACGCTTGTCTTTGATTAGTGCTTGTTTGATTCGACAATTACCTTCAATCACATCAACTAAGTTATAAACGATACGGTTTTCAAGTCCCATTACTACATCTAGATTTCTTAACCCTATATCAGTATCAATTAATACAACTTTCTTATCAAGCTTTGCAAGTCCTGTTCCCACATTTGCTGTTGTTGTCGTTTTACCAACTCCACCCTTTCCGGATGTTACAACGATTACTTCTCCCATTCTGATTCCTCCAGACATATGATTTAAAATTACATGTAAATTTTGCGACATGTAGTAAACTTAAAATTATTCCCCTATAAACGAATATCATTAAGGACTTTCTTATTCAAAGGTTCAATATAAATATTACCTTCTTCTAAAAATGCAATCTTAGTTTCCTTCGTTTCCTCCTTTGAAGGATGATCCGGTGCTCTCGCAATAATATCTGCAATTCTAATCTGCCCTGGATTCATATCTAAAGACAATACAAATGCATTTTCATTACCTGCAGCACCAGCAAAAGCTGTACCTTTCAAGGAACCCAGTACGATGATATTCCCCTTACTTACCACACTGGCCCCAGGATTTACATCCCCGATAATAATAACGCTTGTTTCAGTCTCTAGTACTTGTCCAGATCTTAAGTTTCCTTTATAGAATTGCCCCGTGGCATTGGAGAGCTCTAAGAGCTTATCCTCCAATGCCTTGGCAAATACCTTATCTCTTTCCTCATCATTGTCAATAACACAAACAACATGAAGATCTGAGCTAGTTGCAATAGCATCTAAGATTTCCCGTTCCTCGGAATCTGTTAATTTACGTCCTTCGAAACTAATGGCCATCTTTGCATTTCCCAAAAATTTTCTAGAATCTTCAAATTTCACTTTTATATCTTCTATCAATTGAGAAAATTCTATGTCCTTATCGAGTACAACTACAATACCATGTTTATTTCCCTTGATAATGACTGAATTATTCATACAATCACCAATTATGCTAAGCCTATTTATTTATGCTTTACATATCCTTTCTATGGTCTATCCTAGTCAGACACCTTAATATTAGTAGCGGAGCCTGCTGTAATATCTCCATTTAAGAGAGCTTCTTTATTCTCGCCATTAAAATAATATCCCAGTACTTCGCGCCCCATCTTTGCAGCATTCGCAGAAGCATAACCATTCGGAATTACACAGGTAATACTGATTTCTGGATCTTCATATGGTGCATACGCCATAAATAGAGAATGGTGAGGTTTTGTTTTACTAACCTGTGCTGTACCCGTTTTACCTGCCACAGCTACCCCTAAGTCTCCATAGATACGGTCTAAGGAACTTGCGGAGGAGTTAACCACGAGATACATACCTCTTTGTACCATATTCCATTGCTCATCCGTGAATTCAGTGATCTTATTATAAATACTTGTCTCTTTTTCATATACCAACTGATTGTCTTTTGTCTCTACCCTATCTAATAAAGTAAGGTTAAAACAGGTACCACGATTTGCAAGGGTTGTTACATAACGAGATATCTGTGTTGGAGTAAAATTATGATAATATCCAATTGAAGTACGAATTGCATCTGTATTCGATATTTCAGGCTTTGATTCATCTACTTCTACTCCAGATACATCCCCAAAGCCAAACATCTGAGCATACTTTTGTATCTTTAATAAAGCTGTATTATCACTATATTTACCATCTTCACCACGCATTAAACGATATGCAGTCTCATAAAAGAAGTAGTTACAGGAATGCTGTATTGCCTGTGAAGCATCGATTGTACCATGAGAGCTTGGATATTTCCAACATCTTGGAGACGGAACAACTTCTTCAAAAATACCTTTGTCAGCAATTTTTGTTGAAGTATTAATCACATTCTCTCCAAAGCCTGCTAATGTCATTAATGGTTTAAAGGTGGAACCAGTTGTTGTTTTCTGCATCGTCGGACGGTTAATTAATGGAGTAGCCTGATCCTCTAATAACTTACTATAGTAATCCCAGTCAATCTTATTGGCTAAATAGTTATTATCATAGGAAGGATAGGTAACCATTGCAAGGACGTCACCGGTCTTTGTATCGGTAACTACAATAGAACCACTACATGGTTCAAGGGCTAACTGTCCTGGTGTTATTTCAAGATTTCTAATCTTTGTAGTGATGAAATCATAGGCAGAAATACTTCCACTACTCAGTCTAGAATAATCATTCTCATTATATTCTAACACATCTTGGTCAAATAATAAAAGACAAATTTCCCTTCCTGTCAACTTTTTTGAAAAAACCAGAGTTCGGTAAATCTTCTTCTCAAATTCCTTGTCATCTACTAACAATTCCATAGCATAGTTTATCAGTTTTTCATATAGTTCATCTGTACTATAGTATTCCGTACCTTCCACAAGTTTTGATAAATCAACCCAGTTTTGAGTAATTGCATACTGTAAAAACTTGCTTAAACTTAATTTATTATTTTTATAATTTTGATACTGGATATCTTCTTTGTCAATTTTAGAAGTTAATAACACCCCGACATCACTGGAGGATAATTTAGAATATACATATTGTAGATACTCTTCCATCTCTTCTCCAGCAGCACTATTGGTAACCGTACTGTCAATTTTTAAAAGATTCTTTAAATTATCAAAGATTCCCACACGTTTGTCTAAGAACTTTTGATATACGCTCCTCTCTAAATCAGATGCATCCTCTGCACGGAAATGAGCAATATCAATTACATTATTGTTTAATAATGCATTGTAAACTTCATAGATTGGAACTTTTATCTTAGCAGCATTCTCTCCTTTTCCGCCGTAATCCATATCAGGAGTAATGACGGATAGTAGCACTTCTGCGATGTTTTTCTCTAAGATATGATAACTTGCAACCTGAAGGTCACGATCAATCGTAAGATATACATCATTCCCTGCAACAGGCTCCTTGGTCACTTTAACATCTAGTTCCTTGCCGTTATCATTAATTGTTACAGATTCTTCCCCTTTGGTACCAGCTAAATAATTTTCCATCTCTTTTTCAATGCCAGTTTTACCTACTACATCTGTTTCTTCATAATTCTTTTCTGAATCATTTAATTTTTCTAGTTCTGTAGAATTGATAAGTCCGGTATATCCTAATATATGTGCAAAATAAATGCTGTCATTATACACCCTAGAGGTTTCTAACTTAACTTCAACCCCAGGCATATCTCCTAAGTTTTCTTTCACCGCTGCTACAGTTTCTTCATCAACATTGGAAGCAATTGTAATCTGGTTATAGCTCGGTACGTTAATTAATAAATGATAACGAATCGTCATTATCTTTAAAGCATCCTCTAAAGAATATTCGTCTGAGATTCGAAACATCGGTGACCCACTAACACCATCTTTTAGAAAGTTGAAAACATCCTGTGCACTAGCATTACGCTCTTCTTCTGTCAGTTTGCTAACATGTGTTCTACAGAATGCATTCTTCTTAAAACGTAATAATTGATCACCTGAAATATCAAATGCCAGTTCTCCGTTTTCATCGATAATAATATTAAAATTTAACTCAATATCATACCCATAACTCTCAAGTAACTTAATTAATTTATGAATCATCGCATTTTTCTCAGCGTTTGTTTCCAAAAGTCCACTATCACTGATCACAACAGAATAACTAGATTCATTATAAGCGAGTACCTTCCCATTCCTATCATAAATGATTCCACGAGTTGCTTTAATATCTCTTGGTTTTACATTTAAATATTCATTTGTCTCAGCAATTTTTGTTCCTTCTACGATCTGCATCACAAATAATCGGTAAATTAAAACTGCAAACATTCCCGTAAAAATCAAAGTAAGAGGAATCATACGGGAAGAAAACAATCTCTTTAGTTTATCAAGCAAAACATCTAGCACTATGATCCCTCCTTATTGCTTAGCTTGGTTAGTCCCAAATGTATCATATGAAAAAGCTTATAAAATAGAATACCAACAAGTACGGTATAAATTACTCGTGGTAACATAATTCGATAAGCATAAAATCCCAATTTTAACCTACCACGTAACAAAAACTCAGCTACATAGTAGAAGAAACAGTATATAAATTCACTTGCAGCAATTAAAAGTAAAGGTATTGTGTAATCCTCTTTGTCATATATCTTATTTGCATAACCGTTAAAATAACCGATAAACATATAGAGGATTCCATAGATACCTATCACATCTCCAATGGTGCAGTCTAATAAAAGTCCGCAAACCAAACCAGTAAACATACCTGGAAATATACCTCTGGTATACGCTACGGTTACCACCAGAATCATCAATAAATCCGGAACGACATTGGCAAGCTCAAATGATGGAAATACTGTGCTCTGAAGTAAAAAGCATATTAAGATTTGTATTAAGGTTACCAAAACTCGTATCACGTCTTACCCCTACCTCAATTAAAAAAGGATTACTCTGCCTTTTCTAATTTTTCCTTTAATGTTGTTATAATTAATACTTCCTCCAGGTGTTCAAAATCAACTGCCGGACGAAGGTATCCTGATTTCGCCATATTACTAGAATCCACCTCAATATCGTACGCATAACCAATTAAGATACCCTGTAAATACTTATTACTAATATGGGATGTAACCACTTCATATCCATCCTTGATATCGGCGTTCATGCTGATAGCTTCAATACGAATCACTCCCTCATCTAACAACTGAAGATCCCCTTTGACATCACAGGTGTCTGAAGTCTTTAAAAACATACCACTCACATAACTTGCATCATCAATAATAGAACGAACTTTGGAATAATTTTTACCAACTTCAGTTACTATACCAACTAAGCCATTCCCTGCAAGTACATTCATGTCTACTTTGATTCCATCATCAGCTCCTTTATCAATCGTAAAAACATTATAAAAGCTGTTAGAATCTCTTGAAATAACCCTTGCTGCAACTTTTGGATAATCTGCATATTTTTGATCCACTTCGTAGAGTCTTCGAAGTCCATCAAGTTCATAACGATCCTGAATTAAAATACTATTCTCTACTTTCAGTGATTCAATTTGACTTTTTAACTTCTCATTCTCATCAATTAAATCTCTCATATTAGCCAATGTGTCTAATTTATCAGATATATAGCTGCCAAACGTATTAATCCCTTTCTGCATAGGAGTTACAATGCTCCCTACCGCAGTTTTTACTGGGCTTAATAAGGTTTCATATCGAAATGATAAGAAGATCAATATCAGGCATATCACGGTACAAAAAGTCAGTACATGCTTTGGCTGAATTGAAATCTTAGGTGTCTTCCTTCTCATGATTTACCATTAACCCCTTTTCCTGCGCATACTTATGCGCATAATCATGCTTGTCTTCCATTACACATGCATTCATTTTAGGAGGAAACTATAAAGTTTACATCCTAATCGATATTAATGTGAAGTACATTGCTTCCCTTTAAACTCCGTAATAGGTTTGTTTTAAAGTGAGAGCCAAAGAACTAAGCTTAGGATCTTCAATAATTTTGCCAAGACCATTTACTACCGTATTGGCAGAATCATTGCATATATTAATTTTGAGGTCGGTGTCATGAGACATCAACTGATCGAGATATTTGATATTGGCAGAACCGCCAGTAATATAGATACCAAGGTCAATAATATCTGAAGAAATCTCTGGTGGAGTTCTCTCTAAGATAATGCGGATGGCATCTATGATAGACAATAGATGTTCTGATATCGTCTCATAGACAAAGGAAGAGGTGATTTCTTTCTCTAACGGAAGGCCTGTAACCACATCTCGACCATATACTTTTATCGTTTTTTCTTCACTTTTTAATGCACATGCTAATTCTTTTTTAATCGTTTCGGCAGTCTTATGACCGATGTATAGATTATACTGCTTCTTTACATTAAGAATAATAGATTCATCTAATTTATTACCACCAATCGGTATCAATTTACTTAATACGATACCCCCCAAAGACATAATAGAGACTTCTGTTGTATCCGCACCAATATCTACAATCATAACACCACGTGCCTTGGTAACATTAAGCCCAGCTCCCAAAGCATCTGCAATTGGTTTTTCTACAATACGGATTTTTTTGCTTTTCGCATTTGAATTTGCTACTAAATCAAAAAAGGCTCTTTTCTCAACTTCTGTGATGTCCGTTGGTGTTGCTACTAAAAATTCAGCTCCCGTAAACTTACCATGCTTTTTCCCTAGCTGGTCAAAGGCGTGATTTAATAACGCTAACATATTTTCAATATTTGCAATTACACCATTTCTAACAGGATAATCAACTTCGATATTGCTTGGCGCTTTCCCATACATCTCAAAGGCCTCATCGCCAATTGCGATAACACGCTTTTTATCTGCAATCGCAATGATATTTTTAGCATCAAAGATTACGCCTTCGTTCTTCTTATATATCTTAATGGTGCTTGTTCCAAAATCAATGCCAAACAATTTTGCGGCCATAGTAAGTCTCCCTTCCAATTACTATATTACGTCAAAGCAAACGCTTATTATTTGCTTCCTCACTTACATGGGAAGTTATATGATAGGAACTATAAACAAGTTCCTATCATTAGATTGTAAGTGCAATAACTGCACCTTATCAGAAGTTAAAAATAAAACTTCGAATAAATTATATTATTGAAACAAAAGGCATGTTTCAATAATCGGATTTACGTTGCAAAACGCACCTTTTATCAGAATCTGCTTCGCAGCTTCTAATAAGTTATATTGTTCCCTGTTCCTTTAAACTTATATATCTATTGTCGCCAATAATAATATGATCCATAAGTGTTACTCCAAGTAATTCTCCAGCTTCTTTCATCCTTTTGGTTACCATGATATCCTCTTTGCTAGGGGTTGGGTCTCCGCTCGGATGATTATGAAGCAATATGATATAGACAGCTTCATACTTCACTGCTAATAAAAACACCTCTCTTGGTGACATAATAGATGCATTCACTGTACCTATCGATATGAGTTCCTCACGTAGCAACTTACTTTTCGTATCAAACATTAGCAACCGTGATTGTTCGGTTTTTAAACTTCTCATCTCCTGCATATAATATTCTGCCACAGAGTTTGGATCGGTATAACGTACCCCTTTGGTAAAGGATGCTTTCGCCATACGAATCGACAGTTCTGTTAAACATAGAAGCTGTATCGCTTTCACTCTACCAATTCCATGAATACTCATAAAATCTTTTTGTGACATTCGTGATATTCCACGAAGACCAGGATAGGTGTTCGAATAACTTAATATCTTGGCAGCCAGTTCTGTACAACGGATTTCGTTAGAACCAGTTCGAAGGATCACCGCAATCAATTCGGCATCAGACAGGGCAGAAGCCCCGTCCCTTTCACATTTTTCATAAGGGCGTTCCGAAGCTGGAAGTTCCTTCATGGAAAAAAACTGTTTCATTTTAGCTCCATTCTACTCTCTCCAAGTAGCTAAGCTTACAGTTTACGGTATATAATCATGGATATAATCATACCTAAAATACTTGCAATGGTAATCTTAATGCGTAGTCCAAAGGATAAGATTACAACACCAAGATTAAGACTTGTAATGCCAGTGCCGTCCGGTGATCCAAGCCCGAATTCTTGTCCAAAATTAAGCCATGAAAGCCAAGAGACATCCTTTGCTAAATATCCTAAAAATCCACCAAGTACAATACCTGATAATAAAAAGATTAGTAAAGTCCATCCGTTCTTTCCTGCTAGTCTTGCCATGTTCTTCTCCATTCTTTCGCACGTTTTTTCACAACTTTTTGATAATTACGGATTGCATAGAGATTTTTTTGTTCCTGTCTAATTTCATCCAGATCATGAAGTTGTTTTCTTATACATGCTTTCCTACTAAATCACCTTTTATATTACCATATCCCTCTATATTTGTACACAATAAATTGTGTAGTTGCGTGTTTTATATCACAAGATAACACTATTTAAGGTAACTGAACAAGCCCTGCATCCACTAGTTTTTGTAACGACATCATAATACCAAATTTCGCATGATACCAGGTTAATCCCCCCTGAAAATAAACGGCATATGGCGGTTCAATCGGAGCATCTGCAGATAACTCAATCGATGAGCCCTGAACAAAAGCACCTGCTGCCATAATGACATCTGAGTGATACCCTGGCATTGCCCATGGTTCTGGAGTGACATAAGAATCTACAGGTGCTGCCGCTTGGATTCCCTTACAAAACTCAATAATCGCCTCTGGTGATTTAAGAGTAACTGCCTGAATGATATCATACCTCTCCTCGGTACCATTTGGAATCACAGGAAATCCTAACTTCTCATAGATATTAGCAGCAAATATTGCACCTTTTAATGCACCCGCAACAACCGTTGGAGCTAAGAAGAAACCTTGATACAGCGTTTGATTTAGACCTAAGGTAGCTCCAACCTCTTTTCCAAGTCCTGGTGCTGTCAAACGAAAAGCAGCATTGTCAACATACTCTGTTTTTCCAACGATATAACCACCAATAGGGGCTAATCCACCGCCGGGATTTTTAATCAAAGAACCAACACAAAGATCTGCACCAACATCGGTAGGTTCTATTCTCTCAACAAATTCTCCATAGCAATTGTCAACCATGCATATTAAATCAGGTTTTATACTCTTCACAAAGGAAATCAACTCACCAATTTGTTCTACCGATAACGTTGGTCTTGTCTGATATCCCTTGGAACGTTGAATTGTCACCAACTTAGTACGTTCATTGATGCTTTTTTTAATATTATCATAATCAAATCCACCATCTGGTAGTAAGTCTACTTGAGCATACGTAATCCCATACTCTTTGAGCGATCCTCTAGATTCTGTGATACCAATAACACCTTCTAAGGTATCGTATGGTTTACCAACTGGAGATAAAATCTCATCACCAGGACGTAAGTTCCCTGATAGTGCGATTGTTAATGCATGCGTGCCACAGACGAGCTGAGGGCGAACCAATGCTGCTTCTGCATGAAAGACAGCCGCATATACATCTTCTAACGTATCTCTTCCTAAGTCATTGTAACCATATCCTGTAGTAGCTGCAAAATGTGTATCCGAGACACGGTTATCCTGCATCGCTTTTAACACCTTTAATTGATTATACTCAGCCACCTCATCAATTCGGTCAAATCTTTCTTTTAAACTTCGAAGTGTTTCTTCGCAAAAATCTTGTACTTTTTTATTTATCTTTAAATCTCCATACATCGATGAGATATTTTTTGTTTCGTTGTTCATGTTTCCTCCAGTCATACTTTTATTGCTACTTCATTATTCCTTTTTCTTTTAGTACCTCTAACATTGTAGCAAGGATATCTTCTTCCCTGCCATAATCACTTTTAGATAACCATATCACATCCTGCTCCCTTTTAAACCAAGTAAGCTGCCGTTTCGCAAAGTGTCTGGTATCTCTCTTTAACATATAAATTGCCTCTTCTAGGGTACATTCTCCTTCCAGATAAGCATAAATCTCCTTATAGCCTAACCCTTGCATACTAACAAGAGAACGGTCATACCCTTGTTCTTTTAGCCATGCAACTTCTTTAACTAGACCATCATCAAGCATCTTATCCACTCGAAGATTAATGTTTTTATACAGAATTTCTCTTTCATTGTTTAATACAAAATAAGCAAACTGATAAGGTGATTCATTCCTACTTTGTTCCTCATTATGTCTAGAGATTGGCTCACCTGTTAATTTATAATATTCAATTGCTCGTATCGTACGCTTAATATTATTAGGATGAATTGCTTCGGCTGCCTTTTTATCACATTGTTTTAACATATCGTGTAATTTTATCGCACCTTCTACTCTAGCGAATTCCTCTAATTCTTTTCGATACGGCGTATCAGCATCATTCTCTGTAAAATCTATATCCTTTAAGACCGCCTGTATATAAAATCCTGTACCTCCTACAATGATTGGAAGTTTTCCCTTCGAATAAATCTCACTTATTGCTTTCTTTGCATAATCTTTAAACTTTACCACATTAAACTCATCGTCTGGCTCAAATTCATCTACTAGATAATGGGTGATCCCATCCATCTCCTCTGGTGTAATTTTTGCTGTTCCGATGTCCATATGACGATATACCTGCATCGAATCTGCAGATATGATTTCACCATTGATTCTTTTTGCAAGATCAATCGATAATTTTGTTTTCCCAACTGCTGTTGGTCCTGTTAGAATGACCAATGGTTGCAACTAATTCACCTCGATTTCTTATAGCAATAACTTTGCACTCGCTATAGCACACGTTTAAATTTTTTCTCCAATTCATACTTCGTCATCGAAATGATAATTGGTCGTCCATGTGGACAGTGAAATGGATTTTCCAAAGTCAATAATTGGTTCATTAACTCCTGCGCTTCTTCCATACTTAAATTATGATTCCCTTTCACCGCAGCTTTACAGGATAGCGAAGCAATCTTTTCTAAAATAACATCTGGCGTACCTCTTGATATTTCTTCCACCAAATCATCAATGAACTCGATTAATAAACGTTCTCCTGCAAGTCCAAACATATCTGCAGGAACCGCACTTACCGCATACTCCTTACCGCCAAATGGTTCAATTTCAAAACCAAGCATGTTTAGTAGCTCTTTATGAGCTTTAATCACTTCTTCTTCTCTGAGACTAAGAGTAAGGATAATTGGAGGACAGAGTTGCTGAGACATCGTATCCTTTTCTTTTAAGCGCTTCATCGTAGCCTCATATAATACCTTTTCATGAGCAGCGTGCTGATCTATAATATACAACTGATTTCCGAGTTCAATTAACCAGTAGGTTTTAAATACCTGACCTATAATCCGAGCCTGTTTTATTCCTTCTTCCGATAAAAGAGACACTTCCTTTGATGGATTCTCTTCTTTCAGTATTTCCTCCTTTTGAGGAAATAACGTTATCTGACTCTCATTGGTTGTGTAAGACATGGATTCCTTTAGAATCGTAGTATTTTCTTTAAGACTCGCGGTATCCTCGTCTTGATTCTTTATTACATCTGATTCTTTTATTTCTTTTATAGTTGTAACTTCCCCTGCCCTATGAGATGTTTCTTTCTCAAAGTCATCCGTAAAGGAAGTCTTCCTTTCATCAATCGAAGGAACGATATAATTTCCTTGAAGGGTCACATCTCTTAATCGACCAATTTCGGTTTCTTTTATCTCTTCCTTGATTTCTCTTTTAGGATCTATCTGTGTTTGATAACTTGATATCGTTCTTTCCTTCGACACTTGATGCCCCATCGAATGATTTTGCTCGCGTACCTGCGACTCTAACCTTCTGCGATTTTCTTCAAATGGTTCAGGCGCACTAACTGACTCCTTTTTTACTATTTCCTTTTCTTCCGACAAACTTACTTTAGGGATCATATTCGTTTTGTTCAGCGAATCTCGAATGGAAGTCAATGTTAATTGATAAAGTTCTTCAAAATTATGAAATCGAACCTCCATCTTCGTTGGGTGAACATTTACATCTATAAATTCTGGATTGATGCTAAAATGTATCGCTGTAAATGGATATTTATGCTGCATGGAATATGGACGGTATGCTTCTTCAATCGCTTTATTAATAATATTACTTTTTATATATCGACCATTGATAAAATAATTCTCGTAATTACGATTTCCACGAGAAATAATTGGCTTCCCAATAAATCCACTGATACTAATATGTTCATTACCATTTTCAACAGCAACAACTTCTGCTGCAATATTTCTACCGTAAACATGATATATGATATCTTTTAACTGACTGTTCCCAAAGGTATGAAGAACCGTCTTATTGTTATTAATGAATTTGAAGGAAATATCCGGATGCGAAACAGCTAAGCGTTCCATTAAGTCACTAATATAAGATGCTTCCGTCATCGCAGACTTTAAGAATTTTCTTCTTGCAGGGGTGTTAAAAAATAAATTACGAACAAGAAACGTTGTTCCATCTGGACAACCAATCTCAGTCATACTCTGTTCTTCTCCACCTTCAATTAGATACCTTATCCCTGTAAAGGCAGTTCTTGTCTTCGTAACAAGCTCCACCTGTGCTACGGACGCGATACTGGATAACGCCTCGCCACGAAACCCAAGACTTCCAATTGTTAGCAAGTCTTCGATTCGATGAATTTTGCTTGTCGAGTGTCTTAAAAATGCCAAAGGAATATCGTCTTTTTCCATTCCTGCACCGTTATCTGTAATTCGAATAAAGCTAATACCGCCATCCTTAATCTCAGCGGTTACCGCGGTAGCTCCTGCATCGATTGCATTTTCAATTAATTCTTTTACCACAGAAGCAGGCCGCTCCACGACTTCTCCTGCAGCTATCTGATTGATTGTACTTTGATCTAGTAATGCTATTTTTGCCATAGTTCCCTCCTTTCTTACTTTTTCCACCATCCTGATAAATAACTGAATTCTATAACTTTAATCCATAGCTCTTATATTAATCCATAGCTCTTATATTTATTAGAATTCGAATCATTCTCTATACCCATAACAGAATCAGGTCTGGGATCGTATTTTTTTCTGTAATTTATCTAATTTTAATAATGCCTCCACTGGAGTCATATTTGCCAAGTCAAATTGGTTTATTTCCTGTATCAACTTTTCAGAAAACTTAGAGGATGCCTTTTTCTGATTTGGTTCTTCTGCTAGAAAGAACGACATCTGACCTAAGGTTTCTATTTGTTCTTTAGAATCCTTTACATCAGTCTGTTTTACATTGGAAATTTCCACAGTAGATACAATCTGCCTAGCTTTTTCTGCAATGTCTTTCTCACTTAGCTCCTCAACAATTTCTCTTGCTCTAGCAAGTACAGAGTTTGGAACTCCCGCAAGTTTTGCAACCTGAATGCCATAACTCTTATCCGCACCGCCTTTGATAATCTTTCGAAGAAAGACTATGTCTTCTCCCTGTTCTTTTACAGCGATACAGTAATTGTTAACCCCAGGTATCTTACCCTCTAATTCTGTCAACTCATGGTAGTGCGTTGCAAACAATGTCTTAGCCCCAAGTAGTGAGGTATTACTGATATGTTCAATCACTGCCCATGCAATACTTAGTCCATCAAAAGTACTTGTACCACGACCAATTTCATCTAGGATTAAAAGACTGTTTTTTGTTGCATTACGAAGTATATTCGCTACCTCGGTCATCTCCACCATAAAGGTACTTTGACCGCTTGCTAAATCATCGGAAGCACCCACTCTGGTAAAGATACGGTCTACGATTCCAATGTTTGCATAGGATGCTGGGACAAAACTACCTACTTGAGCCATTAATACAATTAATGCAGTCTGTCTCATATAAGTAGACTTACCTGCCATATTCGGACCAGTAATAATGGAAATCCTTTTATCCCCATTGTCAAGATACGTATCGTTTGACACAAACATATCATTTGGTATCATTTGCTCTACTACTGGATGTCTTCCCTCTCTGATGTCAATGGTTCCATTGGTATTTAGCTCTGGACGAATAAACTGATTTCTTTCTGCAACATAGGCAAGCGAAGCAAATGCGTCAATCTTTGCTACTGCTTTTGCAGTTTTTTGAATGCGTTTTACCTCTTCAGCAATTTGATCTCTTATCTCTGCAAATAAATCGTACTCAAGGGAGAATAAACGGTCCTCTGCATTTAATATCTTATCTTCTAATTCCTTTAATTCAGGTGTAGTGTAACGCTCAGCATTTGCTAAAGTCTGTTTCCTAATCCAGTTAGCCGGTACTAGACCCGCATAGGAATTCGTAACTTCAAGATAATACCCAAAGACACGGTTGTATTTAATCTTTAGGTTTTTAATTCCTGTTTGTTCTTTTTCCTTTCCTTCCAATTCTGCAAGCCATACTTTCCCTTCTGTCTTTGCTTTTCGAAGGGTGTCAACCTCTTCATGGAAACCTTCCTTTATGATTCCACCTTCTTTTATACCAATCGGTGGTTCTTCTGCAATAGAACGATCAATTAAACTCTGCAAGTCAGAAAGTGCATCCATCTCCTCATGAATTTTCTTTAACAAAGAGGATTCACAGGAAGATAATAAGTATTTGATATGTGGAAGCATGGATAAGGATGAAGCAAAGGCGATTAAATCTCTTGGATTTGCGCTTTTATAGCTGATTTTTCCCATCAAACGTTCCAAATCATAAATAGAATTTAAGTATTCACGAATTTCTTCCCGCGTGATAACATTGTCATTTAGTTCTGTAATTGCATCATATCGAGCTAAAATTCCATCCACTGTAATAAGAGGTTGTTCTACAAAGCTACGGAGCATTCTTGCACCCATGGCTGTTTTTGTTTTATCTAAAACCCAAAGAAGAGACCCTCGCTTTTGTTTTTCACGAAGTGTCTCCGTCAATTCTAAGTTTCTTCTACTGGAACTATCAATTACCATATAACGGCTGGTGATGTACGGTGTTATATGTGTCAAATGACTTAGAGAGTTTTTTTGTGTAGTATAAAGATATTTTAAAATTGCTCCAGCTGCATTTACTCCAATGGAATAATCTTTTAATCCTAAACCATCCAAAGAACCTACTTTAAAATGTTCTTTCAATGTCTTTGCACTCTGTTCCGTGTCATAATACCAGTCTTCAAAGGAAGATATCGCAATCTGATATCTGTTTTTTAAATCTTCGATATCAAGACCACTGTTAAAAAACTCTGGATTACAAACAATCTCCGAAGGTGCATATTTATATATTTCATCTAAAATCTTACGGTTATTCTCAACCTCAGTTACATAGTAATCTCCTGTTGTAATATCAACCGTTGATATACCGCAAAGTTCTTCCGAGTAAATAATCCCCATAAGATAATTGTTTCTCGTTTCATCTAATGTCTGGGTATTTAGATTTGTCCCAGGCGTAACAATTCGTATAACCTCTCTTTTTACAATTCCTTTTGCTAATTTAGGATCTTCTACCTGTTCACAAATTGCAACTTTATATCCTTTTGCGATTAACTTTGATATATACCCCTCTGCTGCGTGGTAAGGTATCCCACACATCGGAGCACGTTCTTCTTGACCACAATTTTTTCCGGTTAAGGTTATCTCTAATTCCTTAGAAGCTACTAGAGCATCTTCAAAGAACATCTCATAGAAGTCACCCAAACGATAAAAAAGAATACAATCTTTATATTGTTCCTTTGTCTCCACGTACTGTTGCATCATTGGAGTTAGTTGTGCCATCTTACGTTCTTCCTTTCTAATCGGTTTCGTGATTGATCAGTCACATCGGTTCATAGGAATCGCTAGTTCTATTCGCCTATAACATCATCCGCCAAATCTCCACCATCTGCCGCTGTCGTCGCAAGTACATCACATCGTTCATTCTGTGGATGTCCATCATGCCCTTTTACCCAACAAAACGTTACTTCATGAGGGTTCATAGCAGCGAGCAAACGCTTCCATAAATCCACGTTTTTAACAGGCTCATTCTTACCACGTTTCCAGCCCTTTTTTATCCAGCCGTCAATCCAGTGTTCGTTAAATGCCTTTACTACATATTGGGAATCCGAATAAAGTGTCACCATGCAAGGCTTTGTTAATGCTTCAAGCCCAACGATAGCGGCCATTAACTCCATTCGGTTGTTTGTTGTTTTCTTATAGCCACCCGAGTATTCTCTGATATGTTCTACACCAGTAGAATCTATATAAGATAAGATGGTTCCGTATCCACCGGGACCATCTGGATTTCCTCTGGCAGCACCATCTGTATAAATGGTAACCTTCATAAAACTCCTCCATTCTGTCGCCACCCGCACATTCAGGCGACAGTACACATTTGCAGAGTGAATTGATTTCTATTCACTTTGAATTGTTTTCATTCACTTTAATTTCTTACTTAAGAAGGAGGTTATCTATTCGATAACCTTCCATTCACCTTTATCTAAGAATTCATTCGCAGATTCTGTTGCTGCATCAATAATATCGTCGGTATAACCAATGATACTAAGAAGTTTAATTGCATTTTTAGAAACTGCTCTTCCTTCATATAAAACATAATCAAATAAAATATTATTATCTACAACCTGTTCCTGGAAGTGGTAATTAGAATAATACTTCTCAAGAATATGTGTTAATTCAATATCATGCGTTGCTGCAAAACACATAGCATTTCCTCTCGATAAACTTAATAAAATACGAGAAGACGCTGCGATACGCTCTAAAGTATTCGTACCACGAAGCACTTCGTCTACAAAGCATAGTGTCGGTACTTCATCCTCAAGCATATCAAGTATTCTCTTTAACGATTTGATTTCCACGATATAATAACTTTCATTTCCGTAAAGATTATCCTGAAGTGCCATAGAAGATGCCACTTTAAAAAAGCTTGCATGATATTCATCACTCATTACGGTATAAATAGTCTGTGCTAAAATTGCATTGATTGCAAGTGTCTTAATAAAAGTCGATTTTCCAGAAGCATTCGACCCAGTAATTAATACGCTTCGGTGTTCTTTGATGCTGTTTTTAACTGGACCATTTAACATTGGATGATAGATATTCTCAGCTTCAAGAAAAGGTTTCGCACTCTTTGTTAGCTTAGGAAGACAATATTCCTCCATTAATTCACGGAAGGAAGCAACTGCTATCATACTATCAATCATACCTAAGATTTCATAAACACGGTTTAATTCTCCTTGTTTATCATCAAAGGTATTCATCATCGAATTGAATTTAATCAGATCGATATGAAATATCATACGAACATAGTCTAAAAACATATCTGCAAGACTTCCATTCGGATTTTTCGAGGCAACAACACCTGCTCCTTTTCGAAATCCTGCATAGCTCTTGGAGATTTTACTAAGCTTGTCCTCATATTTACTAAGTTCTTCAATATCGGCTTCACTCATCTTCTTTGCACTATCTAATAACCGGATAATATACGTAACTACTTGAAAATACTTTTCTATCTCAGCTTTGCGTTTATAATAACGTACAATATTATTAATTACCGTACCGGCAGTTAATAAAAATCCCATCATCGGATCTACGAAGATATATGCTACTGCAATCACCACGGAAAGAATTAAAAAATAATGTGTTGCATTGTTCTCTCTTGGAAGGTTATTGAGGCGGTTCATATACTCATAGACGCTAATGTTTCGCATCTTACCCATACCAGAAAGAATCGTCTGAACTTCCAGACGTTTTTCTTTATTCGTACGGAAGAACTCTATCAATCGATTACGCTCCACTAATTTTTCTTCTGAAAATTCTGGTTGATGAAGTAACGCAAATAAATATTCTTCACCAGCAGCACTACAGGTATTGTTTATGGTCATAAAAATCTGATCCATATCAAGGTCATTCCACGTAATAGCATCAATATCTCCAGATTCTCTTTGAATTGCTTTATAGTAAGTGGAAAGTGAATTTAATTTTTCTTGACTAAATTCATCTTTAGGTACATCACCCCATTGGCGGTTTAATTTAGCAATTAGTTTCTTTTTATTGGTTGTTTTATCATGTTCTATTTTTATAACAATTCCTATAAAACAAGCAATAATTATTAGCATTACAGTCAGCATGCAGGATTCCCTTTCTTCAGTTATTATTGCCGATTATCGTAACAGGCTTAGGTTCCGATAATATAGCTTATTAGTTTAAGCCAAGACAGTATCAAATCTGTTACTAATTTGGTACTGCCTAAATCAGACGTGAGAAAATTGTCTTTTATTTTCACTACCTTCTTATTATAGGAATATCAACTATTAATGTCAATGGTATTGTAAAGGGTGTCGAAACAGAAAATAGATATTCTGAATACGACACCCCATATTTTTATTGCAAATAACTTCTCATTGTAACTACTTTACGATAATACATATTGGAAATCTTACATCCTGTTTTTCTTCCACTCTCATGAATTACTTGATTGTTTCCAATATACATCGCTACATGGTTTACACGACCTTTACTATCTCCATAGAACACCAAATCTCCAGGCTTTATCGTAGCACTTGTAACCTTATTACCTCCCCTGGCCATCTCAGAAGACGTTCTTGGAAGATTAAGACTTGATACATTCAATCCGCACTTTTTATATACAGCCCACACAAATCCGGAGCAATCCGCTCCTGTGGTTAAACTTGTTCCGCCCCAAACGTAACGAAGGCCAATATACTTTTTCGATTCATTTACTAAATTATATCGAATCGGAGAAGAGTTTGCTACTTCGACATCTACCTTAGAAGCAGTTTTCCACTTATATCCTACTTCGACATAGTCCTTTGCAACATAACCAACAACTTCTTCTCCTTCAGAATCATCTAAGGCAACCTTAACCCATAAAACTGCACCCGGATCATTCTTAGCAACAACTTCTGCGCTTAATACAGGTAGGTCTTCTCCTTTTACCACTTCCTCAATAATGTTGTCTTTTGTAAGGGTTGATGGTTCTTTTCTAACATTAACTGAATTTGCTGTAACTGTTGCTAGAAGACTTGCTATCTCTCTTGCCTTTTGAGCACCTTCTGCCCCCATATAAAGATAATCCGTTGAAACATATCCTGTAACTAAACCTGATTGAATCTTAGCCCAACCATCTGTAACTTCTAATACAATACCATAAGAATCTTTTGTTAAGATACCTATGATATTATAAGAGGTACCTGCTTTTTCTCTAATATTTACATAATCATTGCATTTTGCAATTGCTATATTCTCTGGTATAGAAATCTGAGAAGATAAAAGCGTTGTTTCTGATTTATTAGCAATGTCTTCGCTATTATATTGCTCTAATACTTTTGACAAACCTGCTAAGGACGTTTCCTCTTTTATTTCTTCTGCCTTTGTTGTGACAGCTTGCGAAGTACATACTAAAATCGCTGCTATTGTCATGGCTGTCGTTACTTTCCTTATCGCCTGCTTCATGACATACCTCCCAGATTTTTTTTACTTCTCTCTTACTTTAAATCACTATTTTGTTAGTTTTAATTCCCGTAGCTAGTTTCTTATGAATTCTATCAAACTAAGAGTAGCGATCTATCTATTATTAATATATTACATAAATATTACGGATATTACGCGATTATTATACCAATATCTAGTAGTGATGTCAATAAGTGTATCCATAATCTTCATTTTTTTGTGCAGTATCACAAAACAGTTGCACTTCGATACAAGAAAAATCATGCTTTATGAATTTCTCCTTGTTATGAACAAAAAAAGTGCTATCTCATTAGCTGAATTACTAATGAGACAACACCGCTCTTATACATCCTTACTTAAATGATAATACAAATCAATCCACCATTGCTCTCATTGATAATTCTTTGCATGGTTTCTTGAAGTTTCATTTGGCTATCATCATTCATCTTATTAATCTTTGAAGCAATTCCTTCATCTACTAACTGTTTCATTGTCTTTCCAAAGATATTCGTCTCCCAGATACCATCTGGAGAGGTTTCCGCTTGTTCTTTCATATAAGCAATCAAATCAAGTGCTTGCTCTTCAGTTCCAACGATAGGAGCAATTTCTGTTTCAATATTTGCTTGAATCATGTGTACAGATGGAGCATTGGCTTTAATCTTTACACCATATTTATTTCCGTGACGAATTACTTGTGGTTCTTCGATCACAATTTCATTTTGGGATGGAGATACCACTCCGTAACCTTTATGTTTCACTTGTTCACAGGCATTACTAACTTTTTCGTATTCTTGTTTTCTTGCTGCAAGATCTTTTATCATCTTCATGAATTCGTATTCGCCACTTACAGGGATGCCTGTCATCTCACTGATAATGTCATAATAGAAGCGGTTATCAATGTCAACAATCATTCTGACACTGCCATCCTCCATTACCATTTTATCTACTTTAAACTCATTGATATATGGATTATCTACAATACAATTCTCTGAATTTACATCCTTCATTAGATGAAGTTTACGAAGCATCTCTTTTGCTGAATCAATAATCGATTTTTTGATGTAATGATCTCTCGGAAACATCTCAATCCATTTTGGAAGATAAAAGCTTATTTCGGTTATCGGGAACACCGATAATACATTACTAAGAATTCTACTGATATCTTCTTTCTTTAACTGTTCGCAATTGATTGGCATAACAGTTACATCATATTTTTCACTTAGCTTTTCTGCTAACACTTTCGTATCTTCCGACATAGGACGATTGGAGTTTAATAAAACAACGAATGGTTTTCCTATTCTCTTTAGCTCTTCAATAGTCCGCTCTTCTGGAACTACATAGCTATCTCTTGGAATATCTCCAAAACTTCCATCACAGGTTACAACAATACCAATGGTAGAATGATCATTTATAACCTTCTTTGTCCCAATCTCCGCTGCTTGCGTAAACGGAATCTCATAATCAAACCAAGGAGTCTTTACCAAACGTTCCTGTTCATTCTCCGTATGACCAAGCGCGCCTTCCACCATGTAACCAACACAATCAATCATTCGTACCGATAAATCAACATCACCAAGCACCTGAATATCGACTGCTTCTTTTGGGATAAATTTAGGTTCTGTTGTCATTACAGTTTTCCCTTGAGCACTCTGTGGCAATTCATCAATAGCTCTCTCTCTACTATGTACGTCCTCTATATTCGGTATTACTAACAAATCCATAAATCTCTTGATGAAAGTGGATTTTCCGGTACGAACCGGGCCTACAACACCGATATATATTTCTCCATTGGTTCGGGCTTTGATGTCCTTGTATACATTAAAATTATCCATAACAATACCCCTTCCATATAATTACAAGCTAGTAATATATATGAAAGGGGCAAATAAAATATTCTTAGTTCTTTGTCTCTTCTTCTACAATTGCTTTAATTCGATTCATTACCATCTGAAGTGCCACCTGATTTTCACCACCTCGTGGGATGATAATATCTGCATATTTTTTGGTTGGTTCTACAAATTGTTCATGCATAGGTTTCACTGTATTGATGTATTGCGTAATGACAGACTCCAAACTGCGACCGCGTTCCTTCACATCTCGTAAAATACGACGTACCAGACGTTCATCCGCATCCGTGTCCACGAATATCTTAATATCCATCAAATCGCGAAGTTCTTTGTTTTCAAAAATCAAGAATCCTTCGATAATAATAACCTTCGTTGCCTTAACATGGACCGTTTCCTTGGTTCGATTGTGTTCCGAATAAGAATAGACCGGACAATTAATCGCTATCCCTTGTTTTAAACTACGGATATCTTTTAACATACGTTCCGTATCAAATGCATTCGGATGATCATAATTAATCTTCACACGTTCTTCAAAAGGCATATCATCATGTGCTAAATAATAACTGTCATGACAAATCAATTCCACATTATCATTAAATTCTTCTTTTAAACGTGCTGCAACCGTTGTTTTTCCAGAAGCAGATCCACCTGCTACTCCGATTACTATTACCTCTTTCATCTATAGCCTCCAAAACTTATTCAACAATTGTTTATTATTCCCCTACGATTTCAGCTACTGCAGCTCTAATCTTGTCACACTGACAATTAGCATAGAAGTATTCTTTAAACTTAGCACCACTTAAAGCACCTTTTACTAATTCTTGGTCTAAGTTCTTTAAGATTGTTACTAAATCAACATGAGTAACTTTCTTTACTTCATTTAATATCTTTCTATTTTTCTCCATTGGAATAGCTCTTTCCTTTGGATAACCTTGTCCACTTTCACCATCAAATAACTTTTCAAAAATATATTGAAGATTTAATTCAGCACCCCAACCAAATCCTTTTGCAAATGGAAGAGCAATTGCATTACCATCGTTAATCTGTGAAAACATGAAAGCATCGGATGGATCTACTACATGACCGCATACAACATTAGGGAAGGAATTACATGCAAGCATTGCACCCTCACCAGTACCACAACCTGTGATTACATAATCTGCTGCCTTTGAGTTAATTAAAACTGCAGTTAAGATACCAATCTGTACGTAAGTTAAGGAATTTGGATCCTCAGCACCGAACATACCATAATTATATACTTCATGTCCCATTGGCTCTACTACCTTAGTTAAACTTTCATAAATAATGGCATTTTTAGCTGCCTGGCTATTTTCGTTAATTAATGCGATTTTCATTTGTTTCTCTCCTTTTTTACCACTCTAATGAATTGTTTTCTTGTGTCTTGTCGCGAAGTAGCAAATCACTTACTGCTGCTTTCGCAGATTTATTTTCAAACAAAACTAAGTTAATCTGCTCTACAATAGGCATCTCAACTTCATATTGTTTTGAAAGCTTTAATGCAGCTTTTGCAGAATAAACTCCTTCTACTACCTGTTTTACTTCATCCATTGCTTCTTTCATCGTATAACCTTTACCAATCAGATATCCAGCATTACGATTACGGCTATGTTTGCTTGTACAGGTTACAAACAAATCACCTACTCCGGATAATCCGGAAAAAGTTTCTAGCTTACCGCCCATCTTCATACCAAGGCGGCTAATCTCAGCAATTCCTCTTGTCATTAAGGCAGCCTTCGTATTATCACCAAAACCGAGCCCATCGGCAATACCAGCAGCAAGTGCTATTACATTCTTTAACGAACCGCCTAACTCGATACCAATAATATCTGGGCTCGTATAAACTCGGAAACAATCATTCATGAATGCATCTTGAATTAAAGATGCTGTTTTCTTTGATTTTGCACCAACTACGCAAGTAGTTGGAATTCCACGGCTAACCTCTTCTGCATGACTTGGGCCGGACATAACAGCTACATCCGCATTTGGTATTTCATCCTCAATAATATCAGTTAAGGTTTCAAGAGTAGTCTCTTCAATCCCCTTACCAACATTTACAATAATCATATGATCCTTTACATAGGACGATACTCTCTTTGCGGTTGCTCTAACATAAGGTGAAGCAACTGCAAATACTACAAATTCTGGATCTTTAAAAGTATCGCTTAGGGAATTGGTCACTACTACTGAATCTGGTAACACTGCTCCAGGAAGATTTGGAATACTTCTCCTATTAGAATTTAATGCTACCACTTCTTGTTCTAATGCAGACCATAGTGTCACATCATGTCCATTATTACTAAGTAAGATTGTAAGTGCTGTTCCCCAGGTTCCCGCACCAAGAACGCTAATTTTCATTCTAACCTCGATTCTGACGCTTTAGCGTCTTTCATATAATAGCAACTTTGTGTCCTAGCTGTTTTTCTCTATTTTTACCTTCTGGCCAATTTTATTTTCGGTACCATTTAGTAAACGTTTTATATTAGCACGATGCATGTATATCGCAGACGCTACATATAAGAGGCCAAGAATAAACATATGTAGCTCTCCAGGATAACGAATTAAGATCCAAACAGGAAGTAAAATGGATATTAACATGGAACCAACGGATACATACTTCGTAAGGATCACAACGCCTACAAAGATAACGATAAAAAATGGTATTAAGAAAGGATCAAATGCTGCCATGACACCAGAGGTTACTGCTATCCCTTTTCCTCCTTTGAACCCTAACCAAAATGGATAGCAGTGACCAAGTACAATACCAAGGCCCATATATAATGCAAGGAGTTGATTATACTCAATATCTTTAAAAATAATATTGCGAAATACTAAGATTGGAATAATTGCTTTTAAGAAGTCACCCAGAAAGGTGATGGCTCCCGCCTTCCAACCAAGGGTTCTTAAAGCATTTGTTGTGCCAGCGTTTCCACTTCCGTATTTACGGATGTCCACATGATTGATTTTTCCAACAACATAACCCGTTGAGATGCAACCAAAGGCGTACCCAGACAACAGACATATTATTATTCTCCAAACCATGACAATATCCTCCCGAATTTCTTAGTCATTTTCCTTGCGTTCGCGAATAAAGAATTTTAATGATGTACCTGAAAAGCCAAACGCTTCTCTGATTTTATTTTCAATGTATCTGGTATAGGAGTAATGCATTAACTCCTTATCATTAACAAAAATAACAAAGGTCGGTGGTTTGACTGCGACTTGTGTAATGTAGTACAAACGTAGTCTCTTCCCCTTATCAGAAGGTGGCTGTTGAAGCGCTGTTGCCTCCATCATAATTTCATTGAGTACACCGGTTGCAATACGAAGATTTCTATTTTGAATCACAACTTCAATGGAATCAAATAATTTTGTTAAACGTTGACCAGTCTTTGCAGAAATAAACATAATCTCTGCATAAGGTAAGAAGGATAAGATTTCACGGATACGATTCGTATACTTATAGATAGTCTTATCATCCTTTTCAATAGAATCCCATTTATTAACGGCTATAATAATACCTTTACCACGTTCATGAGCAATTCCTGCAATTTTAGCATCCTGCTCGGTAACACCTTCATTGGCATCAATTACTACGACAACAACATCAGCACGCTCTACAGCAGTTACCGTACGAATGATACTATAACGTTCGAGTTCTTCTTTTATCTTACTCTTACGTCGAAGACCTGCTGTATCAATAAAGATATATTCTTTCTCATTCCAGGTTACCGCAGTATCAATAGCATCTCTTGTTGTACCGGCTACGTCAGAAACAATCACACGATTCTCTCCAAGTAACTTATTAATAATTGAAGATTTTCCTACGTTTGGTTTACCAACAATCGCAATACGAGGACGTTCATCTTCTTCCACTTCTAATGCTTCTGGTGGAAAATGTCCAACAACAATATCAAGCAAATCACCAAAACCAAGCATCGATGCTGCGGATACAGGAATTGGATCACCTATTCCTAAATTATAAAACTCATAAACATCTGGCATAAACTTTTCAAAACTATCAACTTTATTCACAACCAATATGACTGGTTTTCCTGATCTACGAAGCATATCTGCAACTTTATGGTCTGCATCAACAAGACCTTGGCGGACATCAACAACAAATAATATTACATCTGCGGTTGCAATGGCAATCTCTGCCTGCTCACGCATGTAAGTAAGCATCATATCCTTACTTTCCGGTTCAATACCTCCAGTATCAACCATAGTGAATTGCTTATCGAGCCAAGTAATATCCGCATAGATACGATCTCTTGTAACACCAGGAGTGTCCTTTACAATCGAAATACGATCACCAGCCAAAGCATTGAATAAGGTGGATTTTCCTACATTGGGTCTACCCACTACTGCAACTATCGATTTACTCATTTAAACCTCTATTCTGGCGCTTTAGCGCCCTTTAATAACGATAATAATCTATGCACAGCATAAATTACTGGAAGAAGAAACGCTGTTTCCCCGTCCTACTCTATTTCTACGCTTATTAGCGCATTTATTAAGTTTGTACCTAATAAGAAAGGTGCAAAACTTTCTAACTCTCATTTTTTGCTATTATTGCATTCACCAATGACATTCCATCTGATTTTACAATACGAATAGTTGTTTGTAAAGCCCTTTCAATATCTTTGACCGTCATATCATCAAGAAGTAACTCTTCTCCAGAACGTAACATAACATCTGGCATAAGCAATGCTTCTCCAAGTGGTTTCTCCTTTAATTGCGCTATAATATCTTGTCCAGTAAGTAATCCTGTAACCGTAATATCCTCGCCAAAGAAATGATTAATGATCGGATAAACATGCACCGTAATATTCTTAAATCTCTCCATTACCTGATTTGCTATCTGTACCATAATATCAGAGGCAAGCTTTCCAGTAACCATGGAAACCTCTACGTGCTCTTCTGTCGTTTTAATTTTAGAAAGATAATCAGTAACCTCATCCACTAAAGAACGTACCATACCAACCCCATTTTCTATCTGTGGGTAGCCCTCATAATAGTCTTCGTTCGGAACACTAAGCCCTGCATTAATATACCATTCATCACTGGCATAGACAAAACGAGTTCCTCTATCTTTTTTAATCTTTTTTTGCCAGCCTTCAATCTGTTCCACTACTTTTAATGACTCTTCTTTGGTAAACTTTCTAAGTTTGGTTAACTTATCGCGGTATTTGCTTAACCCTACTGGCACTACAGATAAGGATTTCATAAATGGTAGGTACTTCGTTAAATCTTCTATCGTCTTATCAAGTTCCACACCATCATTATAGTCTGGACAAAGTACGATTTGCCCATTCATCTCCAAACCTGCTTCATAGAATTGATCCAGATAAGATAAGGTTTCTGCTGCAAAACGATTGTTTAACATCTTTTTTCTAAGCTCACCATTTGTCGTATGAACAGAGATATTAATTGGAGAAAGTTTATAGAAGCAAATCCGATCTACTTCTTCCTTACTCATATTGGTTAACGTAATATAATTACCCTGTAAGAAGGATAATCTTGCATCATCATCCTTAAAATATATAGTATCTCTCATTCCTTTTGGATTTTGATCGATAAAACAAAAGATACACTTATTTCGGCAAGATTGATAACAATCCATTAACCCTTCTTCAAACTCAATCCCAAGATCGTCTTCGTAATCCTTTTCAATCTCTAACTCCCATTCCTCGCCATTTGGCTTTCGAACTAAAAGGGTTAGAAAATCATCATTCATCAAATAATGATAATCAAGTACATCTTTAATTTTCTTACCATTTATACGAAGAAGCTCATCACCGTAAGATAATTCTAGTTCTTCGGCAATACTTCCTTTTTGAACAGCTTTTATATAATGTCTGCTCGAATTATTGTGTTCCATATTAGTCTCCATTCTGTCGCAATCCTGCGAATTTGAGCGACAGCACAAATTCGTGTGTCAAAAATCTTAATTTTTCACACTAATTCCTATCTAGTAATTTGGCTTTGTCAAAATAGTTTCACATGTTCTTAAGCGTAACTATCTCAAACAACAATAAGAAAACATTTTTTTAAGTTTCCTTAATTTCACCATTCTCCATAAGCTATAGTTTACCATCCAAAGAACAGTAACGCAATACAGATTCGCTATTTTCTAAATATGGAGTTTTCTTCCTATTACTTAGCATTCGTTACATCAAATCTTTGATTAACTTCGCACTTTTTTAGCGAACTGGGTCGACGTAAAAACCAACTCTAGCCTGATATGTTGTTTAAAATTCTTCAAATCGAACCAAAATATACATAAACAATTCCAATTGAGAAAGTGATTTCAAGTGATGACAAAAAAATTTTGCCCCTTAATTTTACTTCTCTTTGTTATATTATTATACGGTTGTAACAAAGAGATACAAAAAAAGCCGCAGACCTTAATTTATGATTCTAATACACCCTTTACCCTATATGGAAGTATCTCCTTAAATCAGCAAATAAAAACAACGGATACTACTACTCTTATTAGGCTGCAAAACCTTCCTCTCGCTGGTGTATTTCCCGTAAGGAGCTATCTTTCTAAACAAGTGGCGCTTTCTTTTGACCCAATGCTAACGACTCCGGATTCAGTTCAGGCAAATACAAAACCAAGCCACACAAATTCTCATGTTATCATTGATGCAAGTGGTTATTTTACGTCATTTACCACACCACCTAAAAATGTTGCTGTTTTATTTTCCTCTTATGCACAAGTTTGGCAAGATGTTGGAGGTACGGTATCCATTACTGTAGGAGAGAGTGTTGATCGAGGCTTAGTAAAAAAAGAGGAGGTATCCTTAGTTGGGAAAGGAGCTAGTAAAGAAATTGATGACATTTTGTAGGTGATATGCTTCAGGAATTGAACGCAATTAATGTTTAAACCGAATAAAAATTGGGGTAAAGCCTATGAATATTTAGCTAATTTATTATATCCAAAGGAGTAACCATGAAGGAATACAAAGAAGACCTATCCATTCAAATAAAACCAAAATGTAATATAAAATGTCTTTCCTTGGTAGTCCATACTTTATCTATCTATTATTCCGACAGAAAGGAGCACAAATCTATGCTTAAATACGAAAATGTTTCTGCTGGTTTTCAAAAAACTCCGGTAATCAATGATATCAGCGTTTCCTTTCCGTATGGAACGCTTACTGCAATTATAGGTCCTAATGGTTGCGGAAAATCAACCTTAGTTCAATGTTTGGCGAATAAAAAACTATTATTAGAAGGTTCTATCACCTTGGATGATGTTCCTCTTTATTCTCTCACGCCTACAAGAAGAGCAAAGCGGATCGCCTTTTTACCACAAATCCGCGAACTTCCGTCTATGAATGCGGAAACATTAGTGGAACAAGGACGCTTTCCATACTCCACCATAATGAAAAAAAGAACTGACCAAGATGACCGTATCATTCGGAGAGTGATGGAATTAACAAATACACTCGATTTTGTTGGAAAAAACATAAAGACATTATCTGGCGGAGAATGTCAGCGAGTATATCTTGCAATGGTACTTGCACAAAACAGCGATTATCTTATTTTAGATGAACCTACTACCTCGCTTGACATCAAACATCGTCTCGAATTCTTAGAACTTTTAAAGACATTACGCAATCAAGGGAAAACAATTCTAGTGATCTTACACGATATTAGTGAAGCACTCCAAATTGCTGACATCTTGGTACTTATGAAAGAAGGTAAGATTATTAGCGTCTCTAACAGTCAGGAATTTTCAAACAATGCGCAAATAGAAGAAGTATTTCAGGTTCAATTTAAAATGAAAGAGGAAGATAATATTCACTACACCTCCTTCACTCTATAATACTCTTGACGTACTAATCGTTTGGGGCTACAATAAGGAAGTTGATTTCACAGAAGGGAGAACCATCATGAGTAACAGAAAAATTACGGAAACAATCCCTGTCGCTCCACTCAAAATTATTGCTATGAAGAATTGTACTGCTCTCGGCGAGAAAATAGACCAATGCATCGTAGAAGCTAGAGGTGCTATGTTAGAGAGTAATGAAACATTACCAGCATTTCTAGGATACGACAAAAGTACTTACCTTGTTTCCTATCAAATTCCCCGTTTTGGTACTGGGGAAGCAAAGGCTGTCATCAATGAAACCATCCGTGGTAGTGACCTTTTCTTAATTGCAGATGTCATGAACTACACTAATCATTATACGATGTTTGGTGAAGATTCCATAAAGTCACCAGATGACCATTTTCAAGACTTAAAACGAGTGATTGCTGCTGCAAAGATCAGCAAAGTAAAACGTGTCAATGTCATACTTCCATTCTTATATGAAGGAAGACAGCATCACCGTGATAAGTTAGAATCTCTTGATTGCGCACTAGCATTACAAGAATTGTCCGATATGGGTGTTGAAAATATCATCACGTTTGATGCACACGACCCACGAATTCAAAATGCAGTACCAATTCGTGGCTTTGACAATTTCTATACCAGTCTTCAATTCATTCGTGAATTACTTTTTACCGAAAAAGATCTTCTCATTGATAAAGACCATCTTATGGTAATTAGCCCTGACGAAGGTGGCATGACTCGTGCTGTTTACTATGCCAATGTTTTAGGTGTGGAAATGGGTATGTTTTATAAGAGAAGAGATTATTCTACAATTGTAGACGGAAGAAATCCTATCGTTGCTCATGAATTTCTTGGCTCTTCATTGGAAGGAAAAGATGTTCTTATCATTGATGATATCATTTCATCTGGTGAAAGTATCTTAGATGTTGCCAAAGAGTTAAAGAAAAGAAAGGCTGGCCGCGTCTTTATTGCAGCTACCTTCGGTCTGTTCTGTAACGGTTTAGAAAAAATAGACGAATACTATGAAGCTGGCTATTTCGATCGAATTTTTACAACCAACCTAATTTATAACAGTGAAGAGTTATTAAAACGTCCTTACTATCGTAATGTTGATTTAAGTAGATATCTCTCGCTTATTGTAGATACGCTTAATCATGATACCTCTGTAAATGATATTATTAATCCAGTTTCTTTAATTCAAGAATTATTAGAATCTTATCGAAATAGACATAATGCGTAAGTTTTTAGCTCGTAGAATGTATTTAAGTTAATTTATATTGTAATAATGATTTGTTTTAATCACAATGAACTAATATTATATGACTGTCTCAGCAGAGGCAGTCATTTTTTTGTAGGGCAGTCCATAAAAAGCCACCGACTATCACACTAGTGCGCTGATTGCTTCGTCCTTTTTTTCCCGCGTAGGAACCGACAAGCACTCAGTTGCATATAGTACTATGAAATCATTTATGAGCAATGTATTATCGCTCCTGGTGAAGCTTATGTCATTTTCTCCTAATGAAATACTCGAAGCTCTCTTGCTGGTAATAGCACTTTCCGCAGACACTTTTGCAGCCAGCTTCGCATACGGTACCAACAAGATTAAAATTCCGATGTCCTCCACTTTAATTATTAACGGAATCTGTACCTTGTTGCTAACTCTTTCCTTGGTACTTGGAAATCTACTTCGGCCCATTCTCTCTACCGATGTTACGCGCATCGTAAGTTTTACTGTTTTATTTATTCTCGGTATTTCGAAGTTATTTGACAGTACAATTAAGGCCTACATTCGAAAATACAATAAATTTGAGCACGAGTTGCACTTTTCCTTTTTATATCTACGTTTCATCCTAAACGTGTATGCAGATCCGAAAATTGCTGATGTGAATGAATCCAATTCTCTCTCTCCCATGGAAGCACTCTCTCTTGCCATAGCATTATCCTTTGATGGATTTGCAGTTGGTTTAGGCGCTGCACTTGTAGATATTAATGTATGGTTTGTTATTATTCTTTCGTTCTTCCTTGGAATCCTTGCTATTATCTTAGGGTGTCTCTTCGGAAATCTCATTTGTAAAAAGATTTCGATGAATATCTCTTGGTTAAGCGGTGTACTCCTTTTAATTATTGCGTTTTTAAAAATTTGATTAATACAGTGCAAAACAGTAGCCAGTTCAAATGGATTTCATCCATTTAGACTGGCTCTTGCTGTACTTTTGGTGTGATTTGATATCAAGGTCATATCATCCTGATTCAGTTTGGTTATAGGTATCCCTTTCGGTATTTTCCTGCAGATATCCGATTACACAATGGATGATTATTAACTATTTTTATTCTCCCTTATGAGAATCCGGTAAGGATAACGACATAAATCCTGCCAAACTCCCTCTCCTCCCTTTACTACCACGATGGGAGAAGAATAAATCCTGTCGGCACATGGTACATAATCCCGACTTAACAATATGTTCGGAAGCTACGCCAGCTTCTATCAATAGTTGATGATTAGCTTCCCACAAATCTAGTTGATACTTTTGACCTTGCCCTGATATTTCAGCTTGTGGATACAAGATTTTTTCATATTGCTCCTTAGTAAAATGAGTCATAAACTCTTTAGCAACATCCTCACTCACTTCATAGCAGTCTTTACAGATGCAAGGACCAATGACAACAAGAATATCTTCCGCTTTACTCCCATATTCTTTCACCATCTGTTCTACTGTAACTTTACCAATCTTACTTACGGTACCTCTCCAACCGGAATGAGTTAATCCAATCGCTTTGTTCACTGGATCTAAGAAAAACAAAGGAACACAATCTGCACTAAATGCTAATAAAGAAACCTCTGATTCATTCGTAATTTGACCATCAATTTCTTTAAACTTGCGTTCTTTCTTGATTCCCATTCCTCGGTCCGATGCTGTGGCAACTCTGACATTAGACTTATGCACCTGATCGGTGAATACCAGATTATCAACCTCAATTCCAATACTTTGGCATATGCGTTCATAATTTTCCATGACAAGGTCTTCATAATCACCTCTTAAAAAACCAAGATTCATAGATTCAAAAATCCCACTACTAACACCACCAAGTCTAGTAGAAAACCCATGTCTTAAATACGGAAACTGCTCTAATATAGGAAAGGAAACGTAAGGGACGTTTCCAACATTTTTTAACACTGCATGCTCTGTTAATTTTATTTCACTCATTAAGACCCCCATTCTAGCCTAAGCTTTTGTGCACAAAAAACTTATGCCTTGAAACACTCCTGAACTAAAGGGTAAAAACGAATCTTACCCCCTAAGAACCATATGCATCAAAAGCATGTTTTATTAATCGTATCTCATTTTTTAGCATCACAATAACATCAAATCTACACGGTGTACTTTCGGGTAAACGATTCACAAGAAGATAATACTTTGCTGTGTTCGTGATTCTCCTTTGCTTTAAGCTCGTTATCGCTTCTTCTGGAAATCCCATTTCCATATTCGTTCGATACTTCACTTCAACAAATACCAAATATCCATCATTCCTAGCAATGATATCTATTTCTCCTAGTCGACAGCGAAAATTTCTTAAAAGGATTTGATATCCCTGTTCTAATAAATAATTCGCCGCTTCCGTCTCTTTTACAAGCCCCTCAGCCTTCTTATTCAATCGGTGTTTCCCCCATTACTCTCCCTTTGATTAAATCCATTCGATCTACAAATAATAGAACTTGAGCAACGACTTCATAGAGCTCTGGAGGAATACAATCTCCAAGCTCTAATTTTGATAGAGTATTGGCCAGCGGCACATCCTTATGAATTGGAATATCTACCTCGGTCGCTTTTTTAATAATTTTATCTGCTAAGATACCCTTTCCCGAAGCAATAATCTTAGGTGCTGGATCCTTAGGATGATAAGATAGTGCAACTGCTGTTTTTCTCTCCTTCTCCATCGTAACCTCTTTTCTCGCATAGATTTCACGCTAATTAATTCATAAACTAACTTGTAAGTTAAAGCAAATATTCTCCATCTGCTACGCTACCAGCTCTACCTCATTGCCACTTCATGACTTTTAAAAAGTCCTGGCCTTGCTTGCACAAGTGGAGGACTTTCCTATGAGGTGAAATTCTTGATAAATGATTCTCTATGAATTGGAGATGGGCCTAATTCTTTTAACGCTTTGATATGATCTGCAGAGCCATAGCCTTTATTTGAAGCAAACCCATAACCCGGAAATACCTTATCGTATTCCACCATTAAGCGATCTCTTGTGACCTTTGCAATAATACTAGCTGCTGCAATTGATATGCTCTTCGCATCTCCTTTGATGATCGGAACTTGCGGTATCGCAACTTCTGGAATTGTCACAGCATCATTTAATAACAACTCTGGAACCACTCCGAGCTTATTAATAGCACCTCGCATCGCCTCATAAGTGGCTTGTAATATGTTAATCTCGTCAATACGAGCATGAGATGCACTTCCGATTCCAACCGAAATAGCCTTTTCCATAATTTCATCATAGAGTGCTTCTCGTTTCTTCTCACTTAATTGCTTTGAGTCATTGATATATAAGATTTCGCAGTCTTTTGGTAAAATGATGGCACAAGCTATCACAGGACCTGCAAGCGGTCCTCTTCCTACCTCATCAATTCCACAAATATAACGATACGTAGGATAGCTACGTTCATATTCCTGCATGGACTTAACTCTAGCCCGTTCTATTCTTAACTTCTCATAGCGATTTTCATACTTAACCAGAAGTTTTTTTACACCTTCTCTCTCATCGGTGACATATTTCTCTTTTACACTTTCAAATCCATCCTCACCAACAAGCTCAAGCTCTTCTGTTATTTCTGAAATTTTGATATTCATAACATCAATCCTTCTTTTCTTCTTCGCTAACTTCCATATGCTCGCTTGGATGTTCTAAGGTAATACGGGCAATACGTCCATTTCTAAAATCATCCAATACAAAATTAGCAGCTTTGACTAAATCAAGTTCTCCACCTTTTAATAAACAAGCACGTTTCTTAGCAATCAGATTAAGATTCTCTATTTTACTATCAACTTCTTCGATGCCATACTTTTCACTTAAAACTCCAGAATATTCTCGGTGAAGGTAATCAATTAATTCATAACATAAATCTCTTGGATTAAGTATATCATCATTGATTGAACCTATAAATGCGATTCTCATTCCAACTACTTGATCTTCAAACTTAGGCCAGAGTATACCAGGTGTATCTAAAAGTTCCACATTTTTGTTTAATTTAATCCATTGCTTCCCTTTTGTAACACCAGGTTTATTCCCAGTTTTCGTACAAGCTTTTCCAGCAAAACTATTGATAAAAGTTGATTTACCCACATTGGGTATTCCTACAATCATCGCCCTTATTGGACGATTTAGAATACCACGTTTACGGTCTCGTTCTATTTTTTCTTGACAAGCCCTCTTAATAACCTCGTGTACGCTCTTAACGCCACTACCACTTTTGGAATTGACCAGAGCAACAAACCATCCTTTTTTCTCATAATAGGACTTCCAAGCATCGGTAACTTTTTGATCCGCTAAATCATATTTATTTAACAAGATAATTCTTGATTTATTCTTTGCCAAATCATCGATGTCCGGATTTTTACTGCTGTAGGGGATTCTTGCATCCACCAGCTCAATTACAACATCGATTAATTTAATATCTTCTTGCATCTGACGTTTTGCTTTTGTCATATGCCCTGGGTACCACTGAAAATGCATTTGTATGCCTCTCTTTCTATTGATCGTATCATAAAGACGTTTTTATGATTCTGTCATTATATGGATTTTGGGGGTAGTTCTACAGAAGAACACCAATAATCACTATCTCTACTCCTCTGAAGTAGCTCCTTCTCCCTCCGGCTTTTCCTCCGCAATTTTAGAGAACATATTGATCTTATTAACAAAATCAAATGGCTTTATTCGAATCCATGCTTTCCCAATAATATCGTCTTTCACTACATTCCCAATATTAGCAAAGCGACTGTCTTCGCTATTATTTCGATTATCACCAAGAACGAAATATTCATCTTCATCTAAGGTGAATTTTTCATCTGCAAGACCAGGAATACGAATTTCCTCTACCACCATTGGTTCCTCTAAAGCCTCACCATTAATGTAAACAACACCATCTAAAATCTGTACTTGCTCACCTGGTAAACCAATCACACGTTTTATATTATAATAATTATGCTCATTGCCACTTTGCTTAAAAACGATGATATCATATCTCTTGGGATCTCGGAACATATATGCTAATTTATTAATTACTATCTTATCCTCATCCGAAAGGGTAATCTCCATCGATTCACCAAGCATTGAGGTTTTCTCAAGAGCAACATTGATGATTGCATAAGCAAGTGCAATCACTGCTACTATCTCAATTAACCAAATCACGATTCTTATATATAATTTTTTACGCTTCTTGCGTTTGCTATCCCTGTCAAAATCATATTTCATCACTTCAAACCATCCTAATTTAAATTCATCAAGACTATTGTCTCCTGTATTTCTATTATAACTAACTTGTACCAACATTGAAACAAAAAAATGTTTCACTTCTTAAACTAATTAAATTCGTAATCAGCTAAACTGTAACTGTATAATAAACGGATGATTCAATTTTAAAAAAAGAGGGAGCTCAAAGTGCAGATTCCCTGACGCTTTGTGGCACCCTCTTATGCTTACTTTACATAGAAAACAATTCACTTACTAATTCGAAAGTAATTGTTTTACTAACTCAAAAGAATTATCTAACTAATTCAAAAGAATTATCTAACTAACTCAAAAGAATTATCTAACTAATTCAAAAGAATTATCTAACTAATTCTTTAACTTTAGCCCTCTTACCAACTCTATCACGTAAGTATGTTAACTTAGCTCTTCTAACTTTACCAAGTCTAACAACTTCAACTTTCTCTACGATTGGAGAATGTACTGGCCAAGTCTTTTCAACACCAACACCGTTAGAATTCTTTCTAACTGTGAAAGTTTCTCTAGCTCCACCGTTCTGTCTCTTTAATACAACGCCTTCGAATACCTGTGTTCTCTCACGGTTACCCTCTTTTACCTTAGCGTATACTTTTACAGTATCTCCTACATGGAAAGTAGAAACTTCTGACTTTAACTGTGCATCTTCGATGCTCTTAATAATGTTATTCATGTTGTGACCTCCTTCAAATTTAGATGTTCTTACTACGTTCATTCACTTCCTCACTTAGTCTACTAAGCTTACCAAGGCTTAACCTACTGATTGTAGTTAAGCATTCCAGTACAGAGGAACATCTCGTCTCACAATTTGCTATTATAACATAGCTTAAATAAAAATGCAAGAGGTATTGTATCTATAATACGAAGCCTCTCTTTCCTTCCTGTTTTAACTTATTAATTTCGAATCTTAAACGTCTTATGTGCAAATTGATAAACCAAAACACAAGCAATAATGCAGTAAAGAATACAAAAACTTGTCATAAGAATCCCAAATAATAAGGTATCCATTTGTATCTTCATAAATGCAAAACAGATACCATAAGTAACCCATGAGACGATGGTATAAGTACTGCTTTTTAACTCAGCCTCCACATTATACGGTTGAAGCAGATAATAACAAGTTAAGTTATGCACAGAAAAGAAAATACTCATTGCTATTATTGATAATGGGAGTATTGCATAATACAGTGGATTATCCGTCCCTCCTGAAAAATATAAGATAACAGACAATCCTCCCCCGATCACCGTAGCTGGCAACAGATTGATTTTTATAATTTCACGGAGACGTATTTGAAATAATTTTAAGATAAGACTAGGTTTCTTATAAAAAGAGTAGGTCAACATACTGTGATCACAATTCATAAACAAAAACCTTGTAAATGTACTTCCTCGATTGATGGAGTACATAATGAAAACAAAGTATGGTAAAAATATCATGAGCAGCTGATTTGCTGTAGTTGCTATCTCTTTCTTTAATTGAAAAGAAAACAGTAAGCCTATCACAAGTAAAAAGCAAATAGTAGCTAATCTATTCACTGATTTCCAAAGAATTTTACGATGTCTTTTTATAAATAGCTCATTCAAGTACTCAAATCCTTTTTTGCGACTCGTAATCTTGCTATCCTGACTTATAATTTTTCGATTCTGATCTTCCGTCGCTTTCTTTACCATCTTATGATAATCCATACCGTCCTTCTTTTCAGCCAAAAGAATCTGATACATCTCCCGGTAGGATTGAAAAGAAAAAATCCTAAGGAATCCATATATCCCCAATCCCATCATAAGAAAAATGATAGCAATCACAACAGGAACTGATATTGTAACACCTACATAGGGTAGTCCGTAAGCGATTGCTAATAAAGCGAAAGCGATCGGCCAAGCAAACTTTGGTGGTAAATTTTCATTCGTACACTGCCCTGTTTTCTCATATCGATACAAAAATATCCAAGCGATTATCACCTTTGTTCCTGCAATAAAGAACGGTAATAAAATACATATCCATAGTGGAACATTCTCTCTTAACCCTACAAAAATAGTGAAAGGTAGGAAGCCTATAACTACCTTTAATATCGAATAAATATAATTGGATAAGGTATATGCCTTTGCATCCATACGCAACAAAATCATTGCGTAATACTTATCATTGGTCGGATTAAACATATAGGTATTCATATATGCTCCAATTAAGGTTAAGAAAACTACAATATGAAGAAACACTCTTTCCTTCGTAACATTTTCATACAATAAGCCAATCTCTGCTACCATAAGATATAGGTAAAGAAATTTGCCTAAAAACATAGCTAGGATTTCCCAAATAACAGATAAAATATTCGCCAGTATCTTTAGCCCTCTGTTTTGATAAAGAGAATCTGGCAACAGTTTTTTTATTATGGGTATTTGCTTAATCGAATAGATAATGCTGTTCACACGATACGTATTTTTTAGTAAAAAGGATAAACAAAATGCTTTAACCATGTTCTTCCTCCGACAGAGCATGAATTATCTTTGCCTTAAACTCCGTATTATTTAGTTCTTTTTTATCGATCACTTCAAGTACACCATGATTTAAAATCACAATCTCATCACATAAATCTAAGGCAAGTTCCATGATATGAGTGGAAAATATAATAACTCTGTCTTTCTTTATGGTACGCAGTAATTGTTTCATTTCTTCTGCTACAACCACATCCAGAGAAGTTAGGGGTTCGTCTAATAACAATACATTCGGCTGGGCGATGATGTTAATTAGCATCTGCATCTTATTCTTCATGCCATGTGAATAATCCTTCAGTAACTTGTCCCTATCCTCTTTTTCTATATTCATCATAGTAAAATATTCATCAATGGATTTTAAATTCTTAATTTCTTTTTCGTTGATATCAATAAAAAACTTCAAAAATTCACGCCCAGTTAAAAAAGCCGGAACCGTTGGGGTAGATAACACATACCCGATATCATTCGGGGCAACCTCTCTCTCTTTTTTTCCGTCGTGTATGAAAAAATGCCCACTATCTGCTTTTAAATCACGATTCACACAGTTAAACAACGTTGTTTTACCAGCACCGTTTCGACCTAAAAGCCCATAGATTTTACCACTTTCAAAAGTGAATGAGATATTTTTTAAGACCTCTTTCTTTTCAAATTTCTTTGATAGTTTTTCGATTACAAATTTCAATGAAACGCTCCTCTCCTTATTTAATGAATAACTTCTCTTATTATAACATAGAAAGCTCCTTTTTTTTAATTTTTCTCATTTCTTTCTCTTTCAACTTTATTCCTTTTCGTTTTTTCTAAATAATTACTTCCTAATCTTCTTATTTCAATCTTCTTCTTTCAATCCTCTTCTTTCAATCCACTTCTTTCAATCTTCTTTCAATCTTCTCCTTTATCAGATCAGATTTTACTTTAGATTAATTTAGTTTCTTATACTCTGTTTCTATTTCTTTTATCGATTTTTCGTTCAGTATTAGATTTTCACCATATGGATTAATTGCGATACCATCCCCTGCTCCAATTGTTATGGCATCCATAATCGTCACAATCATTCCATTCCAGATATTTTTGTCATAAACCTTATCAAATTCAGTCCAATCGGTAAATATCGGTAGGTAGGTGATATGTTCCGTATTCGTAATTTTAGCAAACATTAATGTTGCACCTTCTTTGAAGGTCACTTGATTCTCGCCGCTTTTCATAGAGTCCCCTTCATACTTCATTGGAACCAAATACTTTGCTTTACATATTTCCTCTATCATCCTGTCCTCTCTCTTTTTTAGATTTTCCTGTCGATTCGGATAATTCACAAGCCAACGCGCTTCGCCAAAAAAATCAATCATTGCATTTCGAAGGACTGGATTTACTATTGGTACTGAAATATTGGGTACATTCGAATAATCCGGTAGTGGAAGCACCTCATCTCGTTTAACAGACACCTTATACTTTCCATTATCAATCATTAACTGTTCCATTCCCAGATAGTACAGATAGGCAAAGATACTAATCTTACTTGGCAAATTACTATCCTCCTTGTGCAATGCCCTAACCTCCAGCTTGCGATATTGTTGCATGTAATAATCCACAGCATCCTTGGCATACTGTTCCGTAGAATAAATATCAACATATCCTTCATTTAAAAATGGTAACCCGGTAGCTTGGTCATACACCATATAAAGAACCGTAGCATTTTTCAACTTATCAATGATAGATTGATACAGTACCTTCACATTGTTTTCATAATTATTAAGAGGTGACTTGTTATGAAAATGTTGAAGCGTACAGAGTAGAAATATATTTTCCTGTATCGTGAGGTTCATCAAATCGTCCTCAACGATGTTTTCCTTGAACACAATCGGGCCAACTTGATTCTTTCGTTCTTCTGTCAAATCAGTTTCCTTTGTTTGATTCTTCGGTATACTGGTAACTGTGTTATTTTCTATTGCTATGTTTGATGTATCAGTATTCAAATAAAGCTTATTATCAGAAGATTCAGCTATCACATTGTCCTGAAAACATTCCTCACTCGTAGTTTTCTCAACGAATTTTCTCTCCTCTATCTCATGTTCCGTATTACTTTTCTTATTATCAAGCGTAGCAGAAGTTTTGCTCTTTTTAAAAATATCCCATATTCCCATGAATTCCCCTCGACTTTTTCATTAAAATTAGTTGCAATAAATCAGAAATCTAAATTTTTATGATAGAACTATTGATGTTATTTAAATAAACTGATATTGTCCATAAATATTGTATATTATTCCATACGATATTACTACTATATTTTTCCTTAACCTATGAAGTTTCACTGCACTTTTTTCTGCGTTATCAACCCCATAGTACTGATTTTAATTCTATTTTTTACAGAACAAACGTGTGCTTCACAGACTCACACCAGCAATTAATTTTTTCATACATTTTGTTTCGCGCGTATTATCATTAGCCCTACGGGCTTTTATATATCGGGAATTTTGGAGGAATTACCTGTTATATAGAAAAAACTCGAAAGTTTCTAATTCCTTTCGAGCTAATCTTTTTCAATATTTTATTACTTCTGTGTGAAATATTATTACTTTCCAATCATTCTATTTTTAGAGTTATAATTTAATATCATTGCAACTGTAAATGAAATCGTTTCCACAATAGGCATAGCAATCCAGATACCAGTTGCACCAAGAAACAAAGGTAGTATTAATACAAAGGCACTGCTTAACACTAACCCTCTTAATAGATTAATTCCCATCGCATACTGAGGCTTCATTACTGCTTGGAAATAACTACTGATAAAGATATTAAGGTTCATAAATAAGAATGCTAAAATATACATACGGATGGCTGGTATTGATAAGGATAATATTTCATCTGTTGCATGAACAAACATTCCAGTAATAACTCCTGGGAATAAGGCGCCTATCGCAACAATAATTAAACCAATAATTGTAGTTGTAATAAGCCCTAACTGCTTTACTTCTCCTACACGTTTCATTTTCCCTGCACCAAAGTTCACTGCAAGGATTGGCTGCGATGCTTGCGCCACACCATTTGCCAAAGACATAACGATAAAAGAGCTATTTGCAATAATACTATAAACAGTGATACCAATGTCTCCAATATACTTTACAAGCTGAATATTAAAGAGGAATGTAACGATACCATTCGAGATTTCAATTAAAAAGCTAGATAACCCACTGGATGCGACTTTTGCTAAACGTTTCATCGAAAACCCATGCTTAACTAGTTTTAGCTGATTCGTTTTCTTAAAAAAATGAACCAACAATATTAAACATGTTATTGTACTTCCGATTACCGTAGCAATAGCTCCACCTTTCATTCCCCAATGAAAGATATAAATGAAGATATAGTCTAAGATGATGTTTGAAATTCCACCGGTAACTACACCAAGCATCGCTAGATTAGGGTCTTTATCATTTCGTATAAATGCTTGAAGCAACGCAGAAAACATAAACACCGGTGCTCCTGCCACTAAAATTATACCATACTCACTAGCGAGTTCAAATGTTACATTGGTTGCTCCTAGAAAATATAATAAGGGCTCAAACGCAAGTTGAATGATAACCAATAACAAGATGGATAAAAACGTTACGGAGTATACTGAAGTGGTAAAATACTGCTTTCCTAGTAACGGATTATTGCTGCCATTTGCAATTGACATTAGTACCGAACCACCAACACCAAATAATAGGCCAGTGCCAAAAAAAAGTGTAAAAAGTGGTAATACTATATTAAGAGCCGCGATCCCATCAGGTCCTACTCCTTTACCGATCATAATAGAATCTGCAAGGATATAAATTGAGGTAACTAAAGTCGCACTAATTGATGGTAATAAATAATGAAAGAATAACTTTCTCGTAGAGTCTTTTGTTAAATCTAAATGTTTCATTTTCTTTCTCCTTCATTCGTTACATTCTGTAGAAAGATTTTTTCTTCTATTTTAAGTCCTATTGGACAAAGATATTCCTTAACAGCAAGAAAAAACTGGATAGTCCAGTTGGAATTCACCAACCATCTTATCCAGTATATAAATTATATATACCCTCCAATGAATAATTGCAATAATAACACATAGTTAGATTCGTGTCAATTACTTAAAAGCTGTGAAATAGTAGTGAAACCTCACTCTTAGTCCTCTTTTGAATCTTCCTTCACTCGTAATTCTTCTAAAAACTGCTTTTCCTTTTTACTTAGCACAGCATCTTCTAGCAATTCTGGGCGATTGTGTAATGTTCTAATAATCGATTGTTCTCTTCGCCACTTCTCGATATTCGCATGATGACCAGACAATAAGACCTCTGGTACTTTTTCCTCCATAAATACTTCCGGTCTAGTATACTGAGGATATTCAAGCAGATTGTCCTGTAATGATTCGAATTCCGCAGAGGCATTGTTATTTAATACACCGGGAATCAACCTGGAAATCGCATCCATCATAACCATGACAGGAAGCTCTCCTCCTGTAAGAATATAATCCCCAATGGAAACATAATCCGTTACAATTCTATCAAGTACACGCTCATCAATACCTTCATAATGACCACATAGAAAAACTAAATCTTCTTCTTTTGCAAATTCTTCTGCCATCTTTTGGTGAAATACTTTTCCTTGTGGTGTTAAATAGATGATACGAGGACGTTTGGTTTCATTATCTGTATCTTTAAATGGTTCCTCTTTTACTATTTCCATAGTATTTTCCTGAGGTAACACTTGTTTTTTCTGATTAATCGTCTTCATCACATGCTCATAGGTACGATAAACAGGTCCTGGTGCCATAACCATACCAGCACCTCCGCCATAGGGATAATCATCTACTCTACGATGCTTGTCCTCTGAAAACTCTCTGATGTCGACTGCATTAATTGTAAGTAGCCCCTTTTCCATAGCACGACCAATAATGCTTGTATTCATAGCTTGATGTATCATGTCAGGAAAAAGTGTCATTACATGATAATTCATATGGTATCCCTCCAAGGTAGTAAAAGTTCGTAACTTTCCACTACGATTTCTATGATAAATTAACTTATTTCTAATGTCAAAGCGGATATTCGCAATCCGCTTCGCTACTTGCAAGCTTAATCCACAAGCCCTGGAAGTAAATGCACCACAACTTTTCTCTCTTCCATATCTATCTTTTTCACACAGTCATCGATATAAGGAATGAGTATCTCTTTCCCCTGTTTTGTTTTTATTACAAATACATCATTTGCTCCTGTTTGTAATACTTCGGTTAATTCACCTAAAGAACTTCCATCTTCCTCCTCTGCTTGTAGCCCAATTAAATCACAGATAAAAAATTCTCCTTCGGAAAGATCTACAGCATTCTCTCTAGTAATAAGTAAATCTTTACCCTTATATTTTTCAATCTCATTTATATTATCAAAACCTTTGAATTTAAGAATGACAAATTGTTTAAAGAATTTAACATTCTCAATCTCCAGCTCCTTTTTTTCTTTTCCAGTATCAAGAAGAACCATCTTTAATTTTTTAAAACGGTTCATATCATCAGTTGTAGGAAATACCTTAACTTCTCCTTTAATTCCATGAGTAGAAGAGATTACCCCAACTCGTAATAAATCTTCCATTCCTACCTCCATTCCCATGCAGACTCTCTGCACGTAGACGTTTCATTAAATTCTAAATTAGATAAAACTTTAACGTCTTTCTCTATCTTAGTATATTACTAAGAATAGCTTATACCAAAACATGAAAAAAAACACAGCAAACCAATCAATTAGAGTAGCTCTAATTGAATTAGCCTGCTGCGCGCATTCTAAAGCTGTTACAACGTCCTTCCATCCGGTATAGGTGAAAGAATTCCGCTGATTACTGCAGTATCTCTACCACGACTTTTTTGTCATCTTTTGTTGCGGCAGCTTTCACGACGGTACGTATAGACTTGGCAATACGGCCTTGCTTGCCGATTACTTTCCCCATATCCTCCGGTGCAACCTTAAGTTCAACAATGATTGACTTGTCTGTTTCAGTTTCTGTGACAACAACTTCTTCCGGATGATCTACGAGTGACATAGCAATTACCTGAACTAATTCCTTCATTACTCTTCACCTCCGCTTATTTCACGATACCGGCTTTCTTGAAAAGTCTGTTGATTGTCTCAGTTGGCTGAGCACCATCTGCTAACCACTTCTTAGCTGCTTCCGCATCTACGTTAAAAGCGCTAGGCTCCTGTGTAGGATCGTAAGTTCCGATTTCTGCGATGAACTTACCATCTCTTGGAGATCTGGAATCAGCAACGATTACTCTATAGAAAGGAGCCTTTTTCTGACCCATTCTCTTTAATCTGATCTTTACTGCCATGTTACAATTCACCTCCTTAAAATATATAGATCTGAAAATTCAAATCTCATTATTAATGTCAAGGAAAAGTTCGCAAAGCGTACTTTTTCTTGTATATAATTGAATTGTAAAATCTACGATACGTCATAAATCATACAAGTCAAAACTTCATTAAAACACCGTGAGTTACCCACGATTCAAGTGCTTTCTAATAATAACACTTCTTACAGTCCAAATGGCATGCGGAATTTCTTCTTTCCTTTTCCTCCAAGCATTCCAGAAAACTGTTTCATCATCTTGCGGGTTTCACCGAATTGTTTTACTACACGGTTTACCTCACTAAGATCAACACCCGCACCATCTGCAATACGTTTTTTACGGGATGGATTAAGAAGATCTGGGTTACGGCGTTCTTCCTTGGTCATTGAGTAAATAATGGCTTCAATGCCCTTTAGAGCATTTTCTCCTTCATCCCAGTCAATGTCTTTCATGTTGGCTTTGTTTCCCATGCCACCCATACCACCTGGTAACATCTCAACCAACTTCTGAATTCCACCCATCTTCTTCATCTGTTGCATCTGTTCTAGATAATCATTAAAATCAAATTCTGCTTTTTTGATTTTACGTTCCAGCTCTTTTGCCTTGTCTTCATCAATTTCTGCTTGAACTTTATCAATCAGGGTAAGCACATCACCCATGCCAAGGATTCTGCTCGCCATACGATCCGGATAGAATTGTTCCAAATCAGAGAGCTTCTCTCCCATACCAATATATAGAATAGGTTTTCCGGTTACTGCACGAATGGATAACGCAGCACCACCACGGGTGTCACCATCAAGCTTTGTAAGAATGACTCCGGTAATACCAATTTTCTCATTAAAAGTCTCCGCTACATTTACAGCATCCTGACCAGTCATTGCGTCTACTGTGAGGATTACATGATCGATATGAATATTTTCCTTAATCTCAATCAACTCATCCATCATCTCTTCATCAATATGAAGACGACCGGCAGTATCGATAATTACAACATTATTACCATTCTTTGTCGCATGTTCCATCGCTGCTTTTGCAATGTTCACCGGCTTATGGTTTGTTCCCATAGCAAATACAGGAACCCCTTGTTTTTCGCCATTAATCTGTAATTGATCTATCGCAGCAGGACGATATATATCACCTGCTACTAATAATGGTTTCTTGCCTTTTGCTTTAAACTTTCCAGCAAGCTTAGCAATCGTGGTTGTTTTACCAGCACCCTGTAAACCGCACATCATAATCACGGTAATATCACTACCAGGCTTTAAGGTAAGTTCGGTGGTTTCATCTCCCATGAGTTTAACCATCTCTTCATTCACGATTTTTATAACCATCTGACCAGGAGTTAAGCTAGTCATAACTTCTTGACCAATTGCTCGCTCCTGTACTGAATTTACAAAGTTTTTAACAACCTTAAAGTTAACATCCGCTTCTAAAAGTGCCATCTTAACTTCACGTAACGCTAGCTTAACGTCCGCTTCAGAAAGCTTTCCTTTGCCACGGAGGTTTTTAAACACATTTTGCAATTTTTCTGATAAGCTTTCAAATGCCATAATAACCTCAATTCTGGCGATATTACGCCTTTTTTATAACGATGGCATATTTGTGAGTCTACACAAATTGCTGTACTTTTTTCTCCCCGACACTGCGTCTTATACTATTCATACATTTATAGGTCATTCAGAATATCGTCTGACAGTTCTTCAACCAAATTAATTTTAGTTAAATCCTTTGTCTGTTTTATCTCTTCTGAAATTTGTTTGATTTGATTTACTTTCTGCTTCGTAGAATTGAACTTATCTACAAGTCGTAGCTTCTCTTCATACTCTTTTAATTTTTTCGTACATCGCTTGATGATATCGTGTACACCTTGTCTACTAAGTCCGGTATCATCTGCTATTTCACTTAATGAATAATCATTTAAGATATAGTCAGAAAAAATTTGTTTTTTATGATCTCCGAGCAGTTCACCGTAGAAGTCAAATAACATGGATAAGGTGACGACTTCTTGTAAGCGGTCATCTTCTCTTTTGGAGTTTTCCAAAACCATTTGTTTTGCCCTCCTTTGGAACCGACTTATCTGATGTCACTATCACAGCCTTAGAGGTTAAAGTTTTGATAGCTTTTACTCATCGATTCATGCTGTAAAGAGATTTACTTTACAGTTAGTTATTATATGATATGAAAAATTGTTTGTCAAGTATTTTTCTTTACACAGATTAATTTGTTTTTCTTTGTACATATTAATTTGTTTTATCGCAGGATTAATTATATTTACTCGACATCATGTTACTTATTATTTTCATTTCAGTGTTTTACTTCTTTAGTAACTTCCTAACATACTTTATCTAAGAGTTAAGAAATAATTTCTCTTAAGTATACTACATTTCCATCAGGATCGAAGAAGCTCATATTCTTAGTTCCCCAGGGTCTAGTTGTTGGCTCTTCTATCACCTTAGCTCCAAGTTTTAAAACCTTTTGATATTCCTTTTCTATATCTTCTACAGTAAAAGCGATACAGATATTTTGATTCTTATTATTTTTCACACTGCCATCATCGTAGATTGTTAACATCGTTTCTTGTTCTATTATCGTCTGATGAACTTCATCGTTACTATTGTTCTCAACTTCAAGTAATTCTTTATAAAACATTGACATTCTTATCACCTGATTGGTTAATAGAGATACTTCACCTAGCTTCATTGCGCCCATCACCCCTTTATTTAATTGTTGAGATTGGAATGCATCCCCCATCCCAATTGTCATACTGAGAAAATTTAATCTCTTTTATATAATTTATTTAAAAATAGTAGTACTAAAAGTTATTTATGTTTATAAATCTTATGTATTAAAAGAAAAGTTCCTACAATTACCACTAGAACTAAAACAGCTGCAACTAGAAACGGTAGATATTCCCCATCCATAGGACTCCACTCTGGCTCTACTGGTGGGATAAGGTCTTCCTTTACAATTTTTTTTACAGGAAGGTCTTCCTTTTCTGGATCACTCAAGCAAACCCAGGAATTCACTTTTCCAAAATAATATCCAAGGTACCCCCAATCTCGTCCATCTTCATCCGTGTAAACAGAAGATATATGGCTGGCATCTAACTCCTTAAATCTTCTTACAACCTCTCCTGATCCAGGATATAACCACACAAGTATTTCATTTTTTACCTGATAGTCTTTAAACTCACCTTGATAATTACTTAACTCGCTTTCATGATCATTATAAAAGGCGATTCCATCATATTTTAGATAACAGTCAGCATCTGGAATCCATCCTTTTTTATAAGTTACAGAGCCATCGTTTGCTTTGATAGGTACTTCACAGTATAGCCAAGTTGTACCTGACTTATCATAGGAAAATCCGACATAAAATTCAGTCTCATTTGTTACCTTATAGACAGAAAGCTTCGATTCTGGGTTTACATAGATAGTACTATAACCTTTCTCACCATTTGCAATGTAAAACCTACTCACATATGTACAAGAATTACGATGACTTCTGTAAAACGCATCCTCTGGTTCAACAATAAGGTCTGCTTTTACAATTTTGCTAGTTGAAAAGAATACGAATAAGCATAACATAAACCAGGTAATCCATCTCGTTATTTTTCTAACCATAAACATACCTTCCTTCCTTATTATAAAAACCAGTTTATAACCCCTCCAATGAAATATGAGAAGACATTAGCCATAATACTAAATAGTACTGGATGAAAAACCTGCTTTGCATATTTTCGATATAATAACGCTTCTATCCCAATCACAAGTAATTCCAAGGGAAGCTTTATAAGAAGTCCACCAAAAGAGAATGTAACCAGCAACCAGGTATGAATCAGTACAACCGGGGGATTTGTAAGTACATTACCTAAGCAAATGAGCAGATAATCTTTCTTATCCCGTACACCATAGCATATCGCGAATAGGACTTCTATTAGGATCGTCAGTATTAAGGATAATAACAGTAATTGGATAATTTCAAGAAACATGCTCTTCTCCTTTGCAAAAACAGATTAGGATCAACAGGGAGATTACCGTGATAACACTAGCAATTCCTAAATTTGTAATTACGTTTTTATTTAAATAATATGGTAAGTAGCCTAAAAACAAGGCAAACGTAAGTATTCCAAATGCAAATCCTTTCGCCTTCGGTATGATTTGCGATATGATATGAAGTGTTATTGGCATCGTCATATTAAATAAAAATACTGCAAGGATACCAAAAAACGGATGCTGTGCCATAGGAAAACAGAAAGCAGCTAATAGCAGTGAAATAAAAATCGTGTTATTTCTACCTATGAAATCGTTTACTATGCCTCCTAAAGCTTTACCAAATACGACACTACAGATAAACAGTATGGCAAAAACAGAAGAGGATTTCCATGAGAAGGTCAATGCCACCCCCATATAAGACCGTAATCCAACTACAATCATAAGTCCTATAATCAATAGTAATCCTTTATAAAACTTAGCATCATTCTTCTCTTCACTCCCACTATCGTTCGGTATTACGAGCTGAAGATTAACAGGAGCATTTTCCGTAACGAAGGTTTTTCGTTTTAGAGTATTATGTAGCAGCAGAATAAGGAAAAGAATGCCTAGAGCACCTATCACCCAATAAGGAGGAATACTTTTTTCTCTACCAAGCATTCCACCAAAATAAATTCCAAAAGCACCAGGAGACACAAAAATACCTAGGGTCGAAGCTTTTCCTTTGCTGACATTCATCACTTCAATACCACCGCCAATATGAAAGAACGCATTACCAAGACCTGCTAATATCGCTAACAATAGAAATGGCAGATTAGGAACATACGAAATAATAACAAAGCCAACCCCAAGTAAAGCAACCGACACATTTCGATTTAATTTATCTGCAAGTAAGCCAATTGGCATCTGAAGGGCAAACGCACAGAAATTATAAATCAGTATCGATAGCCACCACATTCTATCAAGGCTTAAGGTATGAAAAACTATGTATGCACATGCAAAGTCAATCACAAAATGTGCAAATGAAAAGACATGTATTGACCTAATGAGTTTATAAAAAACTTTCTTCACATCAATCTCCTCTTTCCTTTATTGATCAGTGACCTTAATTTTATGTATAAATAAACTTATCAGAAGATACAAAGCAGATTCCGATAAAAGATGCGCTTTTTACACCATCAATCGATGATAGAGACATAATCTTTGTTTCTATCATCTAATTATAGCAACAATACTAAAATATTCCAACTTACAAATTTCTTACGTGTTTTAAGGAATTATTCTATAAGGAATCAATCTATTCATAGAAATACAAGAATGCAAAGATATTTTATCCTTCCAAGGACAAATAAAGATTGATAGCTATGGATGTTCAAGATATAATTAAATTAGTTTCGTATGGTTCAAAGATTAGATTTACATCAGAATTCTGGTGAGTGCTTCTTATGAAAAATAACGAGTAGCTTCTCCCTATGAAACTGATTGGAATCATTGCAGGAAGTAAATTAACATATTTCAAACAAAGAATCGAAAGGATTAAGTAATCAGACTATTTTCTTAACCGATGTCCCCATGATATCTTAAAAGTGAAATGTTGTTATTCTTATGTTGTTATTCTTATTTAGTTAATACTAGTAAAAAAAGTTATTTATTACCTAATAACAAGGGATAGAAAGGATGGATTATGAACGACTACTTTATAGAATTTTGTGAACGGTATGATTATCCAAAACAGGCAATCAAATACTTACTCTCCTCTTATCAAACTTTACTCTCACATCATGATGCTTTTTCCATATTTGAGTCCTTTGTAAAACAATATGAAGTGGATGAGACATTTGAAATCAAAAACTGTTATCCACAATTAGAAGAGCTTGCAAGTAAAACAACTATCAATCCTTATACCATTTATCTTCTCTTCTTTCTTTCACTCTCGAAAAGTACTAAGAAAAAGTACATAGCAAAAAATTATTCCATTGATATATATAATGAATCTATGGCTGATCTAAAATATAAGATGCTAGAGTGTTATCAATTACATGGAGTTTATGGAAATTGTGTTCCCTGGTGGGAAGATGGTTTTTTTCAATTAACCCGTGTGGGGCTTGGGCGACTCCAATATGAAATTATTGAAAATGATACCACCCTTGTTATCAATGGTCACTTGATTTCCCAAGGTGATACTGTAGTAAACATTCATATTCCTTCTAGTGGTCCGTTAACCGTACAGGATTGCATAGACTCCTTTTGTAAAGCGGAAGAATTTTATAAGGAATACTTTAAAGGAAGACCTACCGTGTTTGTATGCCACTCCTGGTTACTATTTCCGCATCACCTAGAGTTCCTCCCAAAGAACTCTAATATTCTGAATTTTTTGAAACTATTCACCATTTATCATACCGAGTTTGATGAGAAGAAATCTGATTTATGGCGGATCTTTTACCAAGATACAAATAAACCAGTGTCAGAGTTACCAAGAACTACTTCGTTACAACGAGCATATGCAGACTGGCTATTGCAAGGAAAGTCCGTAGGCTGTGGAGAAGGTATCTTCTTGTTTCAGAACGGTAAGATACTTTAAGAAGCTACAATCATTCACCAAACTAGAAACTACAATTCTACACCTAGCTAAGAAGCTACAATCATTCTATACAAAAAATAAAGCTAATTTTCCTACAAGTAATTTCTTTTTGCTAGGAAAATTAGCTCTTTTTCAATTTTTTATTTTGATATCTCGTATTTAAACTAAATGACTATATTATGATAGCATAAAACCCATGTACCATATCATATTCTACAATACGTGTGAATAACACTTCAACATATACTATTAATTTATCTTCAGCATATGTACAATTTCTAACATTCAAAAATGAGATACGTAAGCGTTCCAAAATTATAGCTTCGATGAAGTAATACAGGCTTATTCTTATGGCCACTACCTAACGCTATAAATAATGGTACCATGTGTTCTTCTCTTGGAACGGCTAATGTCGCATGAGGAGCCAGTTTCTGATATGAAAATAACTCATCAAGTTTTTTATGTTCTACCTTATTCACAAGCCAATCATCAAATTCCACAGCCCATCTAATTGGTTCTTTTACATCAGCTAACGTACTGAGATTGTGAACCGTTGAGCCGCTTCCTATCACAAGAATATCTTCCTCACCAAGTGGCTTTAATGCTTCACCTATTTTGTACTGCTCCTCCATCGGCATAAAAGGATTCACAGAAACCTGTACGACCGGTATCTCTGCATTTGGATACATTAGATACAAGATGTCCCATGCTCCATGATCAAGTCCTCTCTTCTCATCAAGATGACTCTCGATACCACAATTGGTAAGTAAACTCTTCACTTTTAAAGCAATTTCCGGTGAGCCTTTTGCTGGATATTTTAATGCATACAGCTCTTTAGGAAATCCATAAAAATCATAAATCATATCATAGATACCATTAATAGATGAAATCGTCGTAATCTCATTCTCCCAATGGGCTGTAAAAACTACAATCGCCTTTGGTGTCATCTTAGCTCCAAACTCTTTTAGAAACGTTGTATATTCATTCTTCTCAAATACGATGGATGGTCCACCATGACATATAAATAATGATGAAATCATATTTCATACCTTCCTTTCTTGTGTGTTTTAGTCTATAAAAATTATATTGTTACGTTTGAAATAACGCCCTACAAGTCAGCGTAAAATTTCTTTATTCTACCTGTAACAGCATCTCATACTGCCCAACATAAGCTACAAATCCTACCTTTTTCAAAAAGTCCTCCATGTCCTTTAATGGTGTTTCAATATTAAGAATACTTAATTTTAAAGCCTCTGTATTTTTTGCAAGTTCAGAAAGTATACTACTTGCCACCCCTTTCCCCCTATGTTCTTTATGAACAGCTATTTGAGGAATATCACCTGTCCTTTTATCGACGATTCCATAACCTATGATTAAGTTATTGTGTCGGACAATAGCATAATAAAAGTCTTCCGGTACTGCTATCACGGAAGCTATTGAATTCTGCCAAGAGGGATTAAAATCCAAAAATTCCTTTAATTCATCTAAATTGACACTTTCAACTCCTTGGGCTTCGTATGTAATTTCAGGGGATAACTTGCTTTTCTCCATATGATAACACTGAAATGATCTTTGAATCTGAAATCCCTGTTTCTGATATAATGAAACTGCGGATTCATTCGTCTGCAAGACTTCAAGCAGATACTGTCCGATGCCTCTTTCTCTCATCTTTTCTTTCACGAGTAGTAGCATTTCACTTGTAATACCGCGTCTTCTATAGTCCGATACCACACCAGTTCCAAGGTCATATACTGTTTTCTTACCGTTCCATTCTCGATAACCATTTAAAACAAACGCAACTAATCTATTGTTTTCAAATGCTCCTATCGATAGTTCAGGATGAAATCCTCTCCTCTTTAACATTTGATGAAACTTCCAAAATGGTAATTCAATTTTAACCTGATAATCAGAAAAAGCTTCCACAAAAGCGATGTGTATTGTTTCTATTTTAGTATCCTCTAACATTTTATAACAAATCATTTATAACCTCCATTCCTGCATATCTCATGTATTGTGCTTAGTTCAGCACAGTCACGAAAAAATATGGTTGTAATATTTAACAACCTAACCAACTAACACTTGAATCGATTTCTAATGCTAATAACATGATTTATTACAGAAAGAAAATTCTTGATATATAAATAATACAAGCATTTAAGAACTTGTAAGGGAATAAGAAAAGAGATATAAGAATTAATGCATAATAAAATAATTCTTATATCTCCATATCCTATTAATGCCTTGATAAATTAATCACTGTTGCTTTTGGACGTGTCATAGTTTCAATGGAATATCGGATTCCTTGAGTTCCAAGACCTGAGGATTTTACCCCCAAGAACGGAAAATGATCTGGGCCTCGTTCTGTTTTGTTATTAATTTGAACTGTACCAACCTCTAATTTGTCTGCTAGTGAGAATGCATCGTTAATATTTTGAGTGAATACTGCACTTTGTAAACCGTAATCTGATTGATTGGCAATTTCAATTGCTTCCTCCACAGATTTAACACGTATGACAGGTAATACAGGTCCAAATGGCTCTTCCCAAGCGATTCTCATATCTGTTGTTACATGATCAAATAGTGTTGGAGTAATTAAGTTTCCACTTCTCTCACCGCCTGTAATTAAAGTTGCTCCTTTTTTCAACGCATCCTCAATTAATCCCCAAACAAAATCAGCCGCCTTATCACTGATTAGTGGTACTATCGTAACATCTTTTTCCGAGGGATTTCCTGACTTTAGTTGTTCAATAAGCACTTTCATTTTCTCAACTAAAGTATCTGCTATCGTTTCATCTACTAAAATTCGTTTAACAGCAGTACATCTTTGCCCAGAATAAGAATAGCCACCGGCAACTATATTTTTTGCCGCTAGATCTAAATCGGCATCTTTTAATACAATAGCAGCATCTTTTCCGCCAAGCTCCATCATGACTGGTACCATCGAAGTAATTTCTGAAATGTGTTTACCAACTTCCGTACTTCCAGTAAAGTTAATAAAATCAATGTCTTTATGTGTTACTACATAGTCTCCTATCTCGGAACCTTTTCCAGTAATAACCGTTAAAGCCCCTTCTGGTATTCCAGCCTTATAAAATAAATTTGCCAGATAAACACCACTTAAGGCCCCTTGCGTAGCAGGTTTAAACACTACCGTATTTCCTCCCACTAAAGCAGGTGCTATTTTAGAAGCTGCTAGGTTCACCGGATAATTAAATGGTGATATGGCTAGTACTACACCCAAAGGGACTCTGGTAACCATTGATAATTTATCCTGGCCAAAGCCCGGGAAACGATCACTCTGAATCGCCTCTCCTTGCATACTTTTTGCTATATCTGTAGTAAAACGAATAAAATCTGCAGTTCTTGATACTTCAGAACGTGCTGACTTTTCATCCTTCGCGATCTCCTTCATAAGTAAGGCTGAAAGTTCATCGATATGTTCCAATAGTAAATCTGCAACTTTGTTAATTCTATCTGCTTTTTCATAGAGAGGTATACTCTTCCATTCCGCAAATGCTCTTCTCGATTCCTCTATTTTTTCATCTACTTGCTGTTTTGTCATAGCAGGTACAGTACCCAATACTTCATTATCAATGGGTGATCTAATCTCTATTTTATTATCTGTATCCTTATTACTCATACTATCACTCCTTTCAAAAGTGTTATATATCATTCTTACGCTAATTTTATAATTTGATTCATTCCTAATGTGTTTAATATGATTATTTACATATTCATGGCTGTTCTTAAGTTAAACTTTAATACGGCTTTTTGATTCACTGTTAATGTAAATTAATGTACAATAACTTAGATTCATTCCTATTTTTATAAAACTTATTTATTATCGACCTGTACTATTATCAATATACTTCTATTAGAAGCATATGTCAATTCAATTCCTTCTCTCAATTTTCTTTCTGAAAAAATACATGAAAAGTGAGATTTTTCATAGCTTATATCAGTTCTTTCTCAGTTTACCTGAATATAATCATATTTCTATTCAAATGATTCATTATTATATCACCAAAACAGTTTATTATCAATAATAGTTTTTATTATTAATGTTATTATTATCAATAAAAGGTAGAAACGTTTAGAAAAATATTAGCTAGATTTAGTTGAAAATATATTTTTAAAAGCAGTAAACAAAAAAGTCAAGAGCATCTGCTCCTGACTTTTCCTATCAGACTTATTCATTAATAACACCGAATTTTAAAGCTAACCGTTTTCTCTTTCCTGATTTGTCCGTTTATGTGCAATATCTGCAATTGTTACATACTTTAGTTCTTAAAGGTTAGCTCCTTCAAATCATTCATTAACTCATTAAAATACCTACATCAGCTTTATGGTAAATATTAACCTGCTTATTTAGCTCAAATTACCATTCTGCGTAAATAAATATGTTCCTATTCCAACCGCAATCGTAAGATTTAATGAGTCTACTTCTTCGGTCTGTGGAATAATGATACTCGTTCCAACCGATAAATAAGAATCATCTAATCCCGTAGCTTCATTACCAAAAACTAAGGAGAATAGCTTTGGTTTTGGACAATCATTTATTGTTAACGGCTTTTTGCCATTCAACATAAATGTAAAGATTTCATGATTTGGATTTTGATTCTGATATGCCGAAAAGCTCTCAAAATACTGATGACGTAATCGAAACAATGCTCCCATAGAAGAACGGACTACTTTCGGATTAAAAACATCTGCTCCAGGTTCAATAAACGCAATGTCATGAATCCCAAAGCCAACTGCTGTTCTTAGTATCGTTCCTAAGTTACCCATATTACTAGGGTTTACTAAAACGATTTGAGATTTTGTAGCATCTATCGCACAGGTATATTTTTCAAATACCCCTACTACAAAGACATTCTCTTTATCGCTAACTTTTGCAATGATTTTATCGCCTTGTAGTACTGGAATACGATTTTCTTTGCATATCATTTCTAAATGCTCTCTATCCGTAAACGTACTATGAATATATACTCCTTTTACACAATCCGGTCTACTCTTAATCATTTCTATTGTTGGAAAAGCTCCTAAGGTATAGGAATAGTCAAAGCTTTTCTTATATGGTTTAATCGGTTCCATCTTATATCCTTTCTACTTGTACTCATCTTCTTACTTATTATAGCTAAGAATTTCAAACTTGTACACTCTTTCTCTGTGGTTTTTCATTTACTGACGGAACTCACTGATTGGTTTTGGTCCACGAATAACACGACGAACGGAACGAAAAATCCCCTCTTCATCTGCTTCCATTCTCCACTGAACCATCATGATTTCATTATTCACGATCTCAATTCCTGTAATCCCTTTGGTATGAATGCAACATCCACTGTTAAAATACGCAACGCCTCCTGGTTTCGGAAATTTTAGACGATGTGTATGACCACATACTAAAATCACCTTATGCTTTCGTATCCAATCAGTATAATTCTTCTCTATCTTATGTCTTTTATAGAAATTTTTTGCTGGACTAGAGGGGTTTTTTAAACCGACAAGGTGCATGAATCTCCAAAAATAACGTAGTAAAACCATATTGATAAACCAAAGCTGGTCATTCATCAAATCTCCCTGATGCCCATGAACGATTAAAATCTTTTGCCTGGTATTCTTTTCTCGTAAAAGAAGTGCTTCTATTGGATTTAAGTTTGGAAATAACTCCTGTCTACTCCCTAGATATTCATCATAAAAGTAAAAATAACTTTTCGCAACATAGTATGGATTCCTTAAAAAAATGTTATGATTTCCATATAACATTATCATTCGATTTTTCTGATAGAATTTTTTTAACTCTGTAAAAACATCGGTATGTGCTGCACGTATTGTCTGAAACTTTGGATGTTCCCATAACTCATCCCCATCTCCTGCCTCAATATACGTATAGCCTTCTTTATAATAATGCTTTAATGCAGCAACCATAACACTTTGATTTCTTGCAAATTCATCAGAGATAGAATCATCTCCACGATGTGTATCACTAAAAATAATAATCTTAGAATTTTTATCAAAGTTCATTATTTTAGCATGTCGATACGCTTTCGTTAACTGCTTATTTGTCTGCATTTTCTCACTCCTTCTTGCTTTCGCTAGCTTTAGTATCCCCAAAATGGGAAATAAAAAACAAATGGAAAGCATACTTGACATTTTATTTATAGTATGATAATTTTTATATGTAAAGTATACTTTCCATAATCAGAAAGGAGAAGGAATTGAAAAATCGTTTGGAAGAACTCAGAAAACAACATGGAATAAAACAAGAAGAATTAGCAAATATCCTTGAAGTTTCCAGACAAACCATTGGTTCCTTGGAGAATGGACGCTACAATCCATCCATACTACTGGCATTTAAAATT
>ERZ791922.35-NODE-35-length-135941-cov-33.720015_pt1 | contig 135941 bp, 110 predicted proteins | sample MGYA00510134_ERZ791922 | MGnify/ENA primary metagenome ERZ791922 (study PRJEB30046, sample SAMN00792101) | human gut metagenome | study: EMG produced TPA metagenomics assembly of the A metagenome-wide association study of gut microbiota in type 2... | reverse complement strand
TAATCCGTGGCTTAGCACTACTTTTTTAACTCAACTCCGAAAGACAGGTATTATAACATGGAACAGAGAGGAGATGGTTATCCTTAGCCATCTTTTTCTCTTTTTACGGGAAAGTTTTAGGGGCAGATGTGACTCGCATGAGTCACATCTGCCCCTATTTAGAACTATCTATTTCCCGACAGCCCCTTCTTTATGGACAGAGAGGTTTTATGGATAAATTACAAAAGTGCGCAAAAGCATTTGAGAAATTGTTGGAAATACAATATCGGATCGTGATTGGCCGAAAGGGAAAAACCGTAGAGTTAGTGATTGGCTTTTCCAAATTGGACTTTCATCACTTGATGGGTCTTGGAAAACTGAAAGATTTGCGGATCGCAAAACAAAATCGTTGTTATATGACAGATATCCTGTAGCATATGTTGTAAGTGCAAAAAACGACAACAGATTAATATTTAAGACATTTGATAAAGCAATCGCAGCAAATCCGGATGCCAAACCGATTTTTCATTCGGACCGGGGATTTCAGTATACCAGCAAGACATTCAGGAAAAAACTTGAAAACCAGGAAATGGAGCAATCTATGTCCAGAGTCGGACACTGTATCGACAATGGACCGATAGAGAGTTTCTGGGGAATTATAAAATCTGAAATGTATCAGATGTACGAAATCATTGATGAGGTTTCACTAAGATATGCAATCAAAGATTATTTGCGTTTTTACAGTGAAGAACGTCCACAGGACAGAGATGACTGTAAAACCCCATCAGAAGTGCGCCAGAAAGCATTGTCATCTGATGTACCCACAGAATACCCGATTCCTGAAAACAAACGGATAAGCAAATATAAAGAGAAATGGTGTGCATAGAAAAATGCCTGCACTTCAAAAGGAAATGCAGGCATCATCCACATTCAATTTTAGATATTTTACCTGTCTACTTGACAAGAGGCATATCATATCACACAGCAGGTGGTTTATTTGTTTTTCAAAGTTTCGTTTTTCAGAACAACGAAAAACTCCACAATATAAAACAGGGCCTTGCCTAACAACACAATAAAAAAACCGGAGAAGCCTGTGCCTCCCCGGTTCATATTTGTTTTTATCTGTCTGCGATTGTTGCAATATCGATCAGTGTCAGATTGTTAAGGTCTGTATTTTCAAGACTGGTAACAAGAGCCTCTGCCGTATCAAGACTGGTCAGTACATTCACGCCTGTCTCAATGGCATTTCTGCGGATCACAAATCCGTCTTTCTGATGCTCTACACCCTGAGGCGGAGTATCAATTACAACGTCGATCTTGTGTCCCAGAATCAGGTCCATAAGGTTCGGTGCAGGCTGCTCCAGCTTGTTGGTACGGATTGCCTTGATTCCGTTTTCTTTCAGAACCTTTGCAGTTCCTCTCGTAGCATAAATACGGTAGCCAAGAGCCTCAAAGCGTCTTGCAATAGGAACAACCTCTTCATGATCTTCTTCTTTTACAGTAATGATCATGTTGCGGTGCTTCGGAAGCTTGATTCCCGCTCCGATAAACGCTTTATAAAGAGCCTCGTTAAAGGTCTCTGCGATACCAAGACACTCTCCGGTAGATTTCATCTCCGGTCCAAGGCTGATGTCTGCGCCGCGGATCTTTTCAAAAGAGAATACCGGCATCTTAATGGCAAAATGTTTTGCCTCCGGCTGAAGTCCCGGCTCATATCCCAGATCCTTCAGCTTATAGCCAAGAATCACTTTTGTTGCCAGCGGTACGATCGGAATTCCTGTTACCTTGCTGATATAAGGCACAGTACGGCTGGAACGCGGATTTACCTCGATTACATACACCTCTTCGCCGCATACGATAAACTGAATGTTGATCATACCTACAACGTGAAGTGCTTTTGCAAGGCGACGTGTGTACTCTGCAATGGTTTCCTTTGCAGTTTCACTGATAGTCTGTGCCGGATATACGGAAATACTGTCACCGGAGTGGATTCCCGCACGCTCAATATGCTCCATGATACCAGGAATCAGAATGTCCTCGCCGTCACATACAGCGTCTACCTCAATCTCTTTGCCCATCAGGTATTTATCTACCAGGATCGGATGATCCTGCGCGATCTGGTTAATGATTCCAATGTATTCTTCCACATCCTCATCACTGACTGCAATACGCATTCCCTGTCCGCCAAGAACATAGGAAGGACGTACCAGAACCGGATATCCCAGTCTGTTTGCGACTTCTTTTGCTTCCTCTGCTGTAAATACAGTATCTCCCTTCGGTCTCGGGATCTGGCACTGCTCCAGGATGCCGTCAAAGAGCTCACGGTCCTCTGCCGCATCTACATCCTCTGCAGATGTTCCAAGAATCTTCACGCCCATTTTCATCAGCGCTTCTGTCAGCTTGATTGCAGTCTGTCCGCCGAACTGAACGACTGCTCCGTCCGGTTTTTCGATTTTTACGATATTTTCTACATCCTCAGGTGTCAGAGGCTCGAAATACAGCTTGTCTGCAATGTCAAAGTCTGTGCTGACAGTCTCAGGATTGTTGTTGATAATAATTGTCTCGTAGCCTTCTTTTTCAAAAGCCCAGGTACAGTGTACAGAACAGAAGTCAAACTCAATACCCTGACCGATACGGATCGGACCTGAACCGAGAACAAGAACTTTTTTCTTATCCGGTGTGGAAACTGCTTCATTTTCTGTATCCGGTCCGCCGTAAACAGAATAATAGTATGGTGTCGCTGCCGCAAATTCTGCCGCGCAGGTATCTACCATTTTATAGGCAGCGCGGATGTTGTAGCCCTCACGGAGAGCTTTGATCTCAGCCTCTGTTCTGCCGCAGAGATTTCCGATCACATAGTCCGGGAATTCCATGCGTTTTGCTTCCAGAAGAAGTTCTCCTGTCAGCGGTTGGGTCTTCAGCGCCTGCTCCATCTCAACAAGGATTGCAATCTTGTCAATGAACCAGCGGTCGATCTTTGTGATGCGGTGGATATATTCTTTGGAAATATCTCTTCTGATAGCTTCCGCAATTTTCCAGATACGGCGATCATCTACAACTGCCAGTTCCTCGATCAGCTGATCCTCAGTAAGTCCGGTAAAGTCGTAGGACATCAGACTGTCCACATGCTGCTCCAGAGAACGGATAGCTTTCATCAGAGCTCCCTCAAAGTTATGGCAGATACTCATAACCTCTCCGGTTGCTTTCATCTGAGTTGTCAGAGTTCTCTTTGCAGTAATAAATTTATCAAATGGCAGACGCGGGATCTTTACAACACAGTAGTCCAGCATCGGCTCAAAGCTTGCGTAGGTTTTTCCTGTAATGGCGTTTGGAATCTCGTCCAGTGTATAGCCAAGAGCGATCTTTGCAGCAACCTTGGCGATCGGATAACCGGTAGCCTTACTTGCAAGAGCAGAAGAACGGCTTACACGGGGATTTACCTCGATAACACAGTATTCAAAGCTCTCCGGATGAAGAGCGTACTGAACGTTACATCCGCCTATGATTCCCAGCTCTGTGATAATATTCAGAGCAGAAGTACGAAGCATCTGATATTCTTTGTCTCCAAGAGTCTGAGAAGGAGCAACTACAATAGAGTCACCTGTATGAACGCCTACCGGGTCAATGTTCTCCATGTTGCAGACTGTGATGCAGTTTCCTGCGCTGTCGCGCATTACTTCATACTCGATCTCTTTCCAGCCTGCAATGCAGCGCTCTACAAGAACCTCGCCTACTCGGGAAAGACGAAGACCGTTTTCAAGGATCTCTCTCAGCTCATATTCATTGTTGGCTATACCGCCGCCGCTTCCGCCAAGAGTATAAGCAGGACGGAGAACAACCGGGTATCCGATGGTCTTTGTAAAAGCAATGCCATCCTCAACTGTTGTAACCACCTTGGAAGCTGCAACCGGCTCGCCGATTTTTTCCATGGTATCCTTAAATTCCTGACGGTCCTCTGCCTTTTTGATCGTTTCTGCAGTAGTACCGATCAGGCGCACATTGTGTTCCTTGAAAAAGCCTTTTTCTTCCAGCTCCATTGCAAGGTTCAGACCAGCCTGACCTCCCAGTGTAGGAAGCACACTGTCCGGTTTTTCTTTCAGGATCAGCTGCTCTACCACCTCTACAGTCAGAGGCTCAATGTATACACGGTCAGCAATATCTTTATCTGTCATGATGGTTGCCGGGTTTGAGTTAAGAAGTACAACCTCCATGCCCTCTTCCTTCAGAGAACGGCAGGCCTGAGTACCTGCATAATCAAACTCTGCTGCCTGGCCGATGATAATCGGACCGGAACCAATCACAAGAACTTTATGAATATCTTTATTTCTCGGCATTATCTGTTTCCTCCCATCATTTCCATAAATCGGTCAAACAGGTAGCTGGAATCCTGCGGTCCCGGGCATGCTTCCGGATGGAACTGCACGGTAAAGATATTTTTGCCCACATAGGCCATACCTTCATTGGTACCGTCATTTACATTTACAAATGCCGGCTTTGCAATATTTTTTGCCTCAAGCTGCTCTGCATCCACCACATATCCGTGATTCTGGGAAGAAATATAAACTCTTCCTGTTGCAAGATCCTTAACCGGATGATTTCCGCCTCTGTGTCCGTATTTCATCTTATGAGTATCTCCGCCTGTGGCAAGAGCCATAAGCTGATGACCCAGACAGATTGCAAAGATCGGAACATCAGATTCATATAATTTACGGATTTCTTCTATAATAGAAGTACATTCCTTCGGATCCCCAGGTCCGTTGCTGAGCATGATTCCGTCCGGATTATCTTTTAAGATCTCCTCTGCCGGTGTCAGAGCCGGATAAACAGTCACCTGACATCCCCTCTCATTGAGAGAACGGGCGATATTGCGCTTTGCGCCAAAATCCATCAGAGCAACCTTCGGTCCTTTGCCTTCCAGGACCTCTTTCTCATGACAGGTAACCTTTTCCACTACTTTTCCAGTTGTATATGCTTTTAAACGGGGAATAATTGCATCTAAATCATAGTTTTCATCAACTGTGATCATACCATTCATGGTACCCTTTTCACGAAGAATTTTTGTCAGGGCTCTTGTGTCAATGCCCGCAATTCCCGGAATGTCATGTTTTTCCAGAAAATGCTGAATGGTATCAACGCTTCTGAAGTTGCTGGGGATACGGGATAATTCACGAACAATAAATGCATCTATCCACGGTTTCCTGGACTCCTGATCCTCATAACAAATTCCATAATTACCAATCAGCGGATAGGTCATACAAACAGCCTGTCCAGCATAAGACGGATCAGTCATCACTTCCAGATATCCGGTCATAGATGTGTTAAAAACGATCTCACTGATTACTTCTCTGGCTGCGCCAATACTGGTTCCTGTAAACACATGGCCGTCTTCTAATATCAGAAATGCTTTCATACAATCTCCCTTTCTCTTGTTTTATCCTAAATCTTCAAGATTATATCACAGGAGTCCTCCTTTTTCAACATAAAGCGCCACTAAAAAAAATTGTATTTTACTCAAAATAATTCTGATTCAAACAGATTTCTATAATTAAAAAACTTCCTGGAAAAGCAGAACCAAAATAATAACAGCCATGCAGAGCCGATTCACTGATATAATTCGCACATCCGAAACAAATGTGAACATTGGTGGCCAGGAAATTATTTCTTTCACAACACGAAAAAATCGGGAACCTCAGCTGAACTAAGGGTTTCCCGATACAAAAAAATAATGCAGGAGATGGGACTTGAACCCACACGATCTTGCGACCACAGGCACCTGAAGCCTGCGCGTCTGCCAATTCCGCCACTCCTGCATTTCTTATTTATCAGCCGCTCTCTCGCGACTGCTTGATTATAATACCTCATGTCCCAGTAAAAGTCAATAGGTTTTTTCAATTTTTTTTAAAAATTCGCGAATTTTTTTCAAATCCCTGTAAAAGCCTGTTTTTCTGCCTGTTTTACAGGGATTTTATTCCCGGATGCTGCCCTGGATCTGATATAAATCCACATTTCCCAGGGTTTTCACAAATACCGCTTCCGCATTTTGGTCATAGTTCTGCCGGATATAATCCAGAGTCAGCTGAATATTATCGTCAATCAGATAAACCTTTTTATTTCCAATCATATCTTTATATGGATTTGTGATCCCGTGTTCCTGCATTTCCTTTACAATCCCCGGAGTTCTGCATTCCCATCCGCTGAACCAATACAGATTATCCAGAAGATTTTCCGGCATGGGATCAAAAGGTCCGTAACATACAATCTCTGATACGGTACCGCTTTTTGCAAGATATACATGCTCTTTGTCCGTTCCAATCGTTTCCAGCACTGCCCGCTGACTTACCCGCGCTTTTGGAATCTCTCTGGTGGTAATTCTCCAGTCATCATACCAGAATCTCTGGCTGATCAGAAGAGCTGTCATACATAAGACAAGCCCCCACCTTCCGGAAAACTTCTCCGGCGAAATAACAAGAACAGATAAAGCAGCTTCTTTCCCATTTGAAAGTTCTTTTATTTTCTCACACTCTTTTACAGTATCTCCCAGTATCCACGCCATTGTCAGGCACACGCTGAACCAAAGGCCAACATCTACTCTGTTTACCAGATATCTTCCCTGAAAATAAAGATAAAAATTAAGTCCTCCCAACATAAGGAGCTCTCCGGCAATACCAATCCACGCAGCATATCCCTTTTTTCCAAAAATCAGCCACAGCACAAACAACAGTAAAACAATCCAGAAGGCTTTCTGTTGGAGCATATCGCCCGGAAAACGCTTTACAAAAGAATGGAGCACCTTTCCGGAGAGTCTTTTTTCCGGCTTCTGCTCTGCAAGCTTTTCCATGACCTCTGTGGTAAATTTGTCCGGATCATTAAAATTCCAGGTTCTGTAAAGCTCATATGCTTCTCTGGAAATTCCCAGGTCCTGGTATAAAGCTTTATTGGACTCATAATCCGGAAATCCATAATCCAGAAGCTCCGATCTCAGATTATTAAACTTCTGATACTCCTGCCACTGAGGATCCCGATACATCAGGCTGTCTGTACCGTCCGCCGCAAACACAGACAGAAACAGCAGCCCAAAGATTCCGGCACACAGACCAAACCGCTTCCATTCTTTTTTCGGAAAGCGCTTTTTAAGTGTAAGCACAAAGTAAATGCCGATGCCTGCCATCAGCGCACTGCTGGCAAAAAACTGATCCTCTCTGTACATAAAGCCGGTCAGTCCCAGAAGAATACCTGCCGCTGCTTCCCAGACACATATTTTTTCGGAAGTCACCACATGAAAAAGAAGCAGTACAGCCGATGCCGCCGCTATTCCTGCTGTTTTGGTAAACTGGATATGAATATAGCATTCGTATCCGAATACCCACAAAAGAATAAACGATAAATATAAGCCCCAGTAGCCTTTCAGGCGGTTCATAAACACATAGGTCACTGCGCTGAAGGCTGCCACAAGCACAGCATACTGCACAATCGTATACCAGGGCAGTCTGCCTGTAATCTGATAAAGAATACGGTATACAAGTCCGAGAATGTAATTCTGAAATACAAGACGGGGAGTTTTCACTCCCCGCAGTCCACTTCCAAACTCGGCAAAAACAATATCATCATTTGTCTCAAAAGACGGGCGCATAATAAGCGTTATCGCCAGCATTGCCATAAGGTTTACCCCCAGGGCAAACCACGGGCTTTTTCGTTTTCTGTCTATTGCTGCCAGAAATCTGGTTTTCATTAATTTTCCCCTCAAAATGTTCTGATCTTACACATTCGCTGTATTACCGGAATTTTCTGTTTCCGGTAAAGCTTACTGCTCTGACTGTTCTCCCGGAATTTCAGCCATTTTCTCTGTTTTCGCTTTTTCTTCCACGGTTTCCTCTGTTTTTCCGGATTCTGACTGTTGTTTCAGATCTTCCCAGATCCGTTCTTCTGTGGTTTCCGGCTGTTCGGCTGATATTTCAGCTTCCGGCTGTTTTTCTGCTGTTTCCTGCGTCAAGATTTTCTGATCTGCTTCTTCAGTTTCTGTGGACATCTCTGACTCTGACTGTTCCGCAGCTTCTTCTGAAACCGGATCTTTCTGCGGTTCTTCCGCTGTATTCTCTTTTTCCGGTTCTGATGTATCTGCAGTAACCTTCCACGCCGGAGCTTCTTCTGATTTTACAGTTTCATCCATTGTTCCGTCAATGACGCTGCCTGCCGCCTCTTCCTTTTCCTTTGTTGTACAGGCTGCTCCGCAGTGATGGCAGAATGCTGCGTCCTGATCTACGACTGTTCCGCAGGACGGACACACCTTCTTTGATCTGACTCCTGCCATCTCTTCTTTATACTGCTCGATCCTTGTCATCCTCTGGTCAATCTGCTCGCAGAGACACCTCTGCAGATCATCCAGCGGCACGCCTTCCCGGTATCTTCTGTAAAGAACTTTTCCCAGTTCTTCCATAATCTTCTGAATCTGTCTTTCCTCGCCAGATATTTTATTTTTCAGCTTCTGAGTTCCGTACAGAACCTCTGCGCGTCCGCCGATTTCTCTTGCTGTTTTTGTGATTGCTTCTCCAAGTTCTTCAAAAAAATCCTTTGCCATAACCGTTTCTCCTTTCCGGTCACCATTTACTGAGCTGTTTCCAGAAGCGGAATTTCCTGCCCTCTCAGAAGGATCTTCGGTCCGCCGTTTCCTTCAATATATTCTCTGGTGATCACAACCTGTCCTATATTGTCATCCTTAGGAATTTCATACATGATATCAAGCATGTATTCTTCCAGAATTGCTCTCAGAGCTCTTGCTCCTGTCTTTTTCTCCATGGCTTTCGCCGCAATGGCATGAAGAGCTCCCTCGTCAAATTCCAGTTTCACCTCATCCAGAGCAAGAAGCTTCTGATACTGTTTCAAAATGGCATTTTTCGGCTCCATAAGTATCTTCACAAGCATATCCTCAGACAGTCCGTCAAGGGTAAAGATGATCGGCAGACGGCCGATAAACTCAGGGATCATGCCAAAGCTTTTAATATCATCCACTGTAACTTTTTCCAGGAGATGAGGATCATTGTCATACTTGTCCTTCAGATCAGCATAAAATCCGATGGACGCCTGTTTGTTCAGACGCTCCTTAATAATGTTTTCCAGATCCGGGAAAGCTCCTCCGCAGATAAACAAAATGTTTCTTGTATTCACAGTTGTCAGCGGAACCATTGCATTCTTGCTGTTTGCCCCTACCGGCACTTCCACTTCACTGCCTTCCAGAAGCTTCAGCATTCCCTGCTGAACCGCCTCGCCGCTTACATCTCTCTGATTGGTGTTTTTCTTTTTGGCGATCTTGTCGATTTCATCAATAAAAATAATGCCATGCTCTGCTTTTTCCACATCGTTATCTGCAGCTGCAAGAAGCTTGGATACCACACTTTCAATATCATCGCCAATGTAGCCTGCCTCTGTAAGGGATGTAGCGTCTGCAATAGCAAGCGGTACATCCAGAAGTCTTGCAAGTGTTTTTACAAGATAAGTCTTACCGCTTCCTGTCGGTCCGATCATCAGCATGTTGGATTTTTCAATTTCAATTTCATCCATGGTGTCTGTTGCCACACGCTTATAATGATTATAAACTGCAACTGACATTACCTTTTTTGCATAATCCTGCCCGATCACATATTCGTCCAGCGCAGCCTTGATCTTATGAGGAGCCGGAATCTTTTTCAGATCCAGAACCGGCTTATGCTTCTCATCTTTTTTCTTCTTGGGCGCGCTCTGCTGCTGTGACATCTGATTCTGGAAGCTGCCCAGATCAACCATGCTTACACCCGGCATGTTAAAAATGTCATTATAATTAAACTTTCCGCTGCTCATCTGCTGATTCATGGTGTCAAAACTTCTCTGCATACAGTCTGAGCAAATATGTATATTATTGGGAAGGTCGATCAGTCTGCCCGCCTGCCGTTCAGATCTCCGGCAAAGAGAACAGAACTTTTCCGGACCGCGTCTGTTCTCGTCTTTATTCTCCTGATCCTCTTCCTGAATTACCTCGTCTTCGTATTTATCTGTCATATAAACTCCTTTCCGTTCTGTCATAATACAAAACGCACAGGTGGTCAGCCCTGCTTCTTCAGGGTCCTGCCGCCTATGCGTCCATTATATCATAACCTCTGTGGCTGTAAACTAAAGTTTTTATAAAAATTCAATCAATACCAGGGAATTTGAGATCCGAAAATACTCTTATTTATTCAGATACTGATAAACTGTTCTGGATATAGACTGAATTCTTGGAACGGCATAGTTCTCACTGCCAGTAGATGAAAAAACACAAATTACATAATCCGTCTTTTTTCCATATACAATCGCCATATCATGCTGAACTGTAGAAGTTTCTCCAGTCTTATTGGCAACCTTAATACCGGAAGGGATCCCGGCAGGTATTTTCCATCTGCGAGTCTGTCTTAAAAGAAGATTTTTCATTTCTCTGGAATATTTTGCTGATACACATTTTCCTCTGTAAATGCGTTCCAGAAGAATACCGCAGTCCTTTGCCGAAGCACTGTTGCTTCCTCCATCACTGGTAAATGATGAAGCCGATGGATGAAGGGTACTGTGACAGCCGGTTTTTGTGTAACCGTTTTTCTTCAGATATTTATTGACCGTACCTGCTCCGGCTACAAAACTTCGGGATTTGCTGTTATATCTTACAAGCTGATTATAAGCCTCGTTATCACTGACTGTGATCATACTGTTCAGAAGACTCTTAACTGTAGAATTATACTTCAGTTTTCCCTGACTGATCTGATCAAAAGTAGAAGCCATAACAAAGGCTTTAATTGTACTGGCCGGATACATAGCCTTATCATTGATATTAATCACCGCTCCATTTTCCAGGTTTTTTACATACACAGACCAGGAGCCGCTGTAGCCGTTCAGCATACCCTTCAGTTTCTTTTTCAGACCATTGACAGTCATATCTGCTTTTGTACACTTGTGCCCTTCCCAGTCAACCCACACATTTGGAGAAATTTCTTTGTTTTTTGCTATGGTACCATCCGACTGAAGATAATAACCTGACTTCCAACAGTTTTCATATCTCTTTCCGAACGAGGAAAGATAATACTTCTTACCATTTATAATCCTCCAGCCTGCTTTTGTCAAAAGTCTCCCATTCTTATCTCCAAAATAAAATGTCCCGCGAAATGTTCTGCCGCCAAGTCTCTGATCCAGCTTACGGAATTTTCTGCTTTTAGAAAGAATTCCGTTTTTCTCAAACATATAATAACCAGTCTTCAGACGCTCTCCTTTAGGAACAGAAATATACCGGAAGCCTGTAACAGAGTTTCCATTTTTATCTTTTAAATACCAGTTATATCCCGTGTCTACCAGATAGCTGCCGCTGCCTCCTGAAACTTTGATATTTTTACATTTACGGCCTTTACTGTCAACCCAGACATGTTTAGATATCCGTTTACTTTTTGCAATAGTTCCGTCCGACTGAAGATAATATCCGGATTTCCAACAATTTTCATATCTCTTTCCAAATGATGAAAGACAATACTTCTCCCCGTTTATAGTCCTCCAGCCTGCTTTTGTCAAAAGTCTCCCATTTTCATCTCCAAAATAAAATGTCCCGCGGAATGTTCTGCTTCCAAGCTTCTGATTCAATTTATAAAACTGTTTGTTCTTCGAAAGACGTCCGCTTTTATCAAACATATAATAGCCTGTTTTCAGACGATTTCCTCCCGGAACAACAATGTACTGGAATCCGGAAACCCTTCCTCCGTTTTTGTCCTTCAACCACCAGTTGTATCCTGTATCCACAAGATAACGACCGCTTGTGCCTCCCAATGGGATAATCTTATTCTTTTTTTGCACTGCCGCTGAAGCTTCTGCAATTAATGGCTGTACAGCCACTCCCCGGGTGCAGAAACTAAATACAAGCATCACAAGAAGCAGACTTTTAAAAAGCCTGCTTCCCCATTTTTTTCGGTCATGATTTTTCTTTCGCATTTTCCTCCCTCTGGCTAATCCCTTACGGTCCTGGCTGCTGTCTGCGTTTCATACTGCACACTCCACTTCCTGTATGGATTTCACCCAATCAACAGCAATCTCATCTGAAAAACACCATATTTTCTCATTTCTCTGTTTCTTCAGAAATCTGCTGTGTATGCGTTTATTATATCATAACCTCTATATGTGTAAACTAATGTTTTTTGTTTAACAGACTCAATACCCGGAAGAGGGTCTTGCATCCAGGGTCACTTCCATTGTCTGCTCCACGTATTCTCCGTTGACAGCCCTTGCAATGACCATTTCTACCGTCTCCCCTGCTGCATAATAGGAAAGCTTTTCCGCCAGATCGTCACTTCCCGTTACCGGCTGACCATCCAGCTCCACGATCACATCGCCTCTCTGAAGCCCGGCTCTTTCTGCCGCATCTCCCTTGTTTACTTCACGGACAAAAGCTCCAGCCGGAACACCGAACATCTGAACTGCTTCTGTTGTAAGGTCTCCCCCGCTGATTCCCAGATAACCGGATTCAGAAATATCCAGCTTATCTCTGGTCTGCCGGTTCATAAGCTTTTCCAGAATGGGGCGGGCTGTTGATATGGGGATTGCGTATCCCATTCCCTCTACTGCATCCGCTGCATATTTGGCAGAGTTGATTCCGATCAGCTCCCCTTTCATATTCAGAAGAGCGCCTCCGCTGTTACCGGGATTAATGGCAGCGTCTGTCTGTATCAGCCCTGTAGTCGTAGTCCCGTCTTCACTGGAAATACTTCTATCCAGAGCGCTGACCCAGCCCGAGGTAACTGACTGACCGTATCCCAGAGCATTTCCGATAGCAACTACCTGTTCTCCTACCTGAAGCCCGTCAGAATCACCGATCTGAGCAACCTTGATCTTCGAACGGGTATCCTCAGGAATATCTGATTTCTGTACCGCAACGACTGCAAGATCATTTCCCTTATCGGTTCCCTTGATCTTTGCGCTGACCGCGTCCTCCACATTGATGTCCCCGCTTGCCAGATCTCTGGTTTCAGCCTCTGCATTCGCTACATCATCGCCAATAAAACAGACACTCAGTGTAGTGGCTCCCTCTACCACATGATTATTGGTTGCGATCAGAAGCTCATCCTCATTTTCACCTACAATAATTCCGGATCCGCTGCTTTCACTGGAAAACTGCTCCACAGTTCCATAAGTACTGAACCCGTAAATACCAAAAAAGCTTGGAATTTCCTGAACACTTACGGAAGTAATGGCAACAACCTCCGGCATTGCTGATTCTGCCACCTCTGCCACACTTCCTGCCGTTGTGGAAGCTTCTCCTGACGGAGCAGCTGTCTGGCTGCTCTGTTCTACGCTGCCGTCAGAAAGCTGAACAGCTTCTGTCTCTTTTCTGAAATATTTTTCTGCAACTGTATTGGAACACTGAAACACCGCGCTGGCTGTTATTCCAAACACCACTGCCAGAGCTATGGTTCCTGCGATCTTCTTTCCCGGATTATTTTTCTTTTTTGGTTTTACAGGGGATTTCTGCTCCATTCTTCCGCTGTTCCGGTGCATCTGATAATGTTCGTACCGGGGCGGCTCACTGCTTTGTATCTCATACATTCCGGAATCACTGACATCCTGATCCTTTTCATAATCCACGGGCTTTCTTCCCTCCCTTCACCACTTTCTTATTGTTATGACACAAGTGTATCAGGGAATTGTGTTCAAAATGTGATAATACCTTTAAAAAACAGTGTTCCCGAAAATCATTTTATTATTTTGATTCATTCCAGTATGTCTGATTCATGGTGCACCGGAGGATCATTTTTTTCGATAACTTCTTATAGCGCTTTCCCATAAAATATCCTGCATATTTACACCCGCTCTGTATGATAAATCCGGGAATCAGATACCATTTCCCATGTTTTATAAGGTAGGAAAAGGTCTTTTTTACCAGGCGGAGTCCTTCTCCCTCAGATGGAACTCCATCAAAAATTTCCGGATATTGAGCCTGGGAAACTCCCAGATCAAAGTTCCGGTGAAACTGCTGGCTGCAGGAATAATTATGAGAGTGGACAATCTTTGCATCCGCTGCATATGCAATTCCATATCCGGCATGGATAAGGCCTGCCGCATAGATCATGTCCTCATTAAAAATAGTTTTTTCCACAAACCCTCCCAGTTTTTTGTAAATATCTTTTTTGTAGGCAGCACATACATTGGAACAGAAAAAAGTTTTGATTCCCAGAACGGGAAGATCATCTTTTGTCTTTACCCCTGACTGATCCGGATAGTTAAAGGATCTTGTATATGCTTCCACAAAACTGCAGGAAGAATTCGGAAGCTGCCTTGCATATGCAGCTCCGATATTCTCCTGGCTGTTCAGGGCCTTCACCAGATGGCTGACAGTATTTTTATCAGCAGGCATCGCATCCTGAGTCAAAAAAACCATAACATCTCCATCAGAAAGCTCTGCCGCCTGTCTTCTGGTTCCTCCATGATCAAAATTTTCTTTTTTCAAATGATGAACTTCAAGACAGGGATGCTCTTTTTCCCATGTGGTATCCCAGAACAGTTCCTCTGTATTCATAACAATAATCCTGCTGACAGGACAGGACTGCTGTTCCAGACAGTCAAGAAGAGCTGCAAATTCTTTGCCCGGATGATATGTCGGAATAATCACATCAATTTTTTCAGTTTTCATGTTTTTCTCACTTTCTGACTTTTCATTGTCCCAAACTGGCAAAAAGGGAATTTCTTTTTAAAGAAATTCCCTTTCCTTATCATTCTGATTGTGCGGTTTTCCGGATTATCCTTCTATATAGTCATCTCCGCCGCTGACGTCTCCGCCGCCCATGTCACCGCCTCCGGTATCTCCACCGCCGACATCTCCGCCTCCGGTATCTCCACCGCCAACGTCTCCGCCTCCGATGTCTCCACCGCCAACGTCTCCGCCTCCGATGTCTCCACCGCCAACGTCTCCGCCTCCGGTATCTCCACCGCCAACGTCTCCGCCTCCGGTATCTCCACCGCCAACGTCTCCGCCTCCGGTATCTCCGCTGCCGGTGTCTCCGTCTCCGGTATCTCCGCTGCCGGTGTCTCCGCTGCCAGTGTCTCCGCTGCCGATATCTCCGCTGCCGGTATCTCCACTACCAGTATCTCCGGTTCCCGGATCTACCCAGTCTGTACTGTTGTCAATCCAACCGGAACCATCGTTTTCAAAGCTGATGCCTGTATTCTCATCCTCCGGTGTAACCTTCTGAACATCTTCCAGTTCTCCCAGTCCACTGACGATCTCAGCGATCTTGGTACTGATTTCCTGAACTGTACTGGATGGTGTATACGCCTCGTCTCCATAAAGGAATTTATGAAGGGCAATTACATTGGATACCAGATCCGCCTCTGACGTACCTTCTTTTGTAGGAACGATAACGCTTCCCTTAACATTGGAAAACTTAATGCTGGACGGGAAACCGGTTGTCTCATTCATACTGTAGCCGATCACTGTGGGCAGAAGCTGAAGGATCTCTGTTTTATCCATGGATGTGGATACCATAGGGAATACAGCATCCATGATCTTAAAGATAGTCGGAAGCCCTGCCTTTTTTGCCTTCTGAACGATCAGCTGGATAACCTTACGCTGTCTCTCTGTACGACCCATATCAAGACTCGCTGTGTATCGGATACGACAGTAGGAGGTTACCTGTACACCATTCAGATGATAACGGTAATCAATCTTCTCAATGTCCTCCGGTCTTTCCGGAAGTTCGATAGGCTCAAACGACTTACCTGTTTCCTTTGAGGTTTCTTCGCAATAGCTGTTCATGTGTACGATCTCCGCATAGGACATATCTATATCGAGACCGTCCAGCGCGTCAACAATCTCTGTGAGAGCCGCAAAATTTACAGTAGCATAATCTGTAATATTCAGATCCATGTTTCTGTTCAGCATATTAACTGCTGCTTCCGGACTTTTCGCATAGGCCGCGTTTGCCTTGGAATAAGTATCATCATAAACATTAAGAAGTGTATCTCTGTATACAGAAGCAAGCTTTACATCCTTTGTATCATTATTTACACTTGCAATGATCATGGTATCACTGTTCATGCCGCCGGTAGCGCTTTTATCTCTGTGGTCAATACCAAACAGTGCATAGGTGGTATATCCTGTCAGTTTTGATTCTTCCGCATTGATAGAATCCTGTACTTCCTGGTTTACCTCTATGGGCTGCGCGTTTTCTGTCTTGGGCTTTTCAAGCTTGTCCAGTCTGGAGTTGAGCTGTCCGTAAACATACAGACCTCCGATAAACAGAAGGAGTACAATGATCTCAACTGCAAACAGTATCTTTTTTGTCTTTGACCTTGGTTTTGCCATCTTCTTTCCCCTTATCTTTTTAATATGCATTTTTATTAATGAAACCTTTAAATATTGTCAGGAACAAAATCTTAATATCAAAACCAATGCTCCAGTTTTCAATATAATAAAGGTCACAATCAATACGTTTCCTGATGGATGTATCTCCCCGGTATCCATTTACCTGAGCCCATCCTGTCAGGCCGGGACGAACCTGATGTTTTACCATATATCTTGGAATTTCTTCCCTGAATTTCTCTACAAAGAAAGGGCGCTCCGGTCTTGGTCCCACCAGGCTCATGTCCCCTTTCAGAATATTAAAGAGCTGAGGAAGCTCGTCAATACTTGTTCTGCGCATAAACTTGCCGATTCCCGTTACACGGGGATCATTTTTCACCGTCCATGCCTTTTTTTCTTCAGATTCCGGCTGTATTTCCATGGAGCGGAATTTATACATCCAGAATGTTTTATTGTGAAGTCCCACCCGCTCCTGCCTGTAGATCAGAGGACCGGGAGAAGTTGCTTTTATCAGAATACACATGAGAAGCATAACGGGAGAAGATACGATAATAGCGGCAATTGAGCCAAAAATATCCATTACCCGCTTCACCATGGAATTAAAGGTATTACTCAGCGGCACATACCGGATATTGATCACCGGAAGGCCCAGAATATCTTCTGTATATGGCTTTGTAGGAATAATCTTATTGTAGTCCGGAATAAATTTTGTATGCACGCCTGACTTCTCACACATGGCAACAATTTCTTCCAGACGGTAATACTCGCTTAATCCAAGAGTGATCGCAATCTCGTCAAGCCTGTTTGCAGGAAGGATCACTGTCAGATTTGCAATTCTGCCGATCACCTTGATTCCTTTATACACAGTGCCTGCAGGAACATTATCATCCAGAATTCCTCTGACAATATAGCCCCACTGAGGATTTGCCTCGATCCTGTCAATATATTCCTCTGCCGCACGGCTGTAACCCACCAGTATGATCTGCTTCTGGTTCAGACCTTTTTTTCGCATATCCCTGAGCACGGCAAATATGAGCATACGGACGCCCCACTCCAGCAGAATGTTGACCACGCAGAAAATATATACTGTCAGTCGGGAAAAATCGCTCTCTTTCAGCATATATAAAAGAAATACAAAAATCAGCATTCCCAACACATTTGCCTTGATAATATTGGCAAGCATAAGCCTGCGTCCCTGCATATGAAGAGGCTCATAAAGAGTAAATGCCTGATATAACAGCAGATAGCCCGGTATAATAAAAATCAGAGCCAGCATGTACTGCTCAAAACTCAGTCCCTGTTCTGCCGAATAGGCAAAGGGTCCCATAAAACGCAGAAACCATGCGCTTATATAGGAAACTGCCAGTACAATTACATCTATCAGCATCTGAAGGCGGCTGAAATTCTTCTGATTATCCTGAATCAATCTCTGACACCTCAATCCATTTCGTCTATATTATAATAGTTGTTCTTCAAAATCAATGTTTTCTTAGGGTTTATTTTATAAAATTTCAGTGAAATTCTGTAATAAACACTTTACGCCGCCAGTCTCCGGAACATATTGACCCACAGCTCCACCTGGATCTTTGCGTAATTAGGCAGGTTTTTCAGAGAAAACTTCACTTTTTTTCCCTGGCGGCTGATACTGAACCCGTTTTTGATCCCTGCCAGATATTCCTTTCCCATTCCCTTTACGGTAAAGAACAGAAGCTTTGTTCCAAAGCCTACGATCAGAAACGGCAGGTTCAGGATGATCTGAAGCAAAGGCATATTTTTATAGATCAGATATACATTGTTTCTGGACGAATATCTTGTCTTAAAGTGATTGTACCTGGAGCCGCTTGTGCCGCTTCCCACATGGTAAACCAGCGCTTCAGGGGCATACCAGTTTTCATAGCCGTAAATCCTGGCTCTGTAACCAATATCTGTATCCTCCAGATACGCAAAATGTTCCTCGTCAAAATACCCGATCTTTTCCAGTATTTTTTTTCGGTAAATGGCCGCTCCGCCGCAGGCGGCAAAAATCTGTTCTTCCTTTTCGTAGGTATGAATATCTTTTCCTTTTCCTCTGGCAAAGGACCATCCGAGAGCGCAGTAATAATTTCCTGCATCATCCAGCCTGTCCCTGTCATGATACTGAACCATTCTGGCTGCGCAGGAAAATGCGTTTTTGTGTCTTCGTATGGCGCTGAGCATCTGTTCCACAAAATCCTCAGCCACTTCTGTATCATTGTTAAGAAGCAGGACATAAGGAGCCTTTGCAGCACGGATTCCCTCGTTCACAGCTCTGCAGAAGCCATAATTCTCAGGAAGCTCTATAATATGGACCCATGAATAATTTCCGGCCACAAAAGAACAGCTTCCGTCTGTGGAGCCATTGTCTACAAAAATAACCTCAAAATTTCTTGCGGTCTGCCCTTCCAGACTTCCAAGCACGCTGTCCAGAAACGCGATCCCGTTATAATTCGGTATGATTACCGATACTTCCATAAGCCCTCCTTATTGCTTCTTCGTCATTCCCGGAAGAGGGCGAAGAGAATAATTCCATTTTGTAAGAGAAAGGTTCTTATTATAATAAGGGTCTCCCTTTTTCAGAATATCAATCCACTGGCACCGCATATATTCAATTTCCTCCTGGAAACGGCGCACCTTCTCTTTATTGTCCTCTGCTCCCCGCGTTTTTGATTCCATATGATAAAGCTGCACATATGGATCATAGACGATCAGCTTATGATTCTTGCGAACCTTCAGACACAGATCCACATCATTAAACGCCACAGACAGCTTTTCGGTAAATCCGCCGGCCTCCTCAAAGGCTGTCCTCTTCATCATCATGCAGGCAGCTGTCACTGCGCTCATATCCTGAAGAATCGACGCCTTATGAAGATACCCGGTTCTGTTTGCCGGCATATCCACAAACATATGGCCTGCAATACCGCCAAGTCCGATCACACAGCCCGCATGCTGAATCGTATCATCCGGATAGATCAGCTTGACGCCTGCCGCTCCCACTTCAGGGCGCTGGCAGACACCCAGAAGTTCTCTGATCCATCCAGGTGTGATCACAGTGACGTCATTATTCAGAAACAGCAGATATTCTCCATTTGCATGGCGGACTCCATAGTTATTGATGGCAGAATAATTAAATTCTTTTTTCCATCTGAGAAGACGGATACGGGGATCCTGTGACAGTTCTTTATAATACTGAAAAATCTCATCTGTGGTACTGTTGTTTTCCACAATAATGATCTCATAATTCGGATACTCTGTTTTTTCTCTGATGGAATCAATACAGGCCTTCAGTGTTTCTTTTTCATCCTTGTTGGGAATAATAATAGAAACAAGGGGCTGACCCTGCACCGGATATTTCACCCGGAAAAATCCCAGATCCGGCGTATGACTTACGGTTCCTTCTGTTCCTGTCCGCTTCAGATGCGCTTCTATAGCCCGCTTTCCGGCGTCAAAAGCGTACATTTTGCTGGCAGGATTGTCTGCTGTAGAAGCCTTATGGGTACGCCAGTGATAGAGAATTTCCGGAATATGTCCTACTTTTTCCGCAGTTTCTATACAGCGGAAGATAAAATCATGATCCTGGGCTCCGTCAAATTCCTGACGGAATCCTCCAACCTTTTGTACAATGGAACGTCTTACCACAAAAAAATGGCAGATATAGTTGTTTGATCTCAGAAGATCCAGATTAAAATCCGGTTTCAGATGAGGCTGAAAATGCTCGTCAAGCTCAGTTGTCACCTTATCTTCATCTGTATACACCGCATCAAGAGTTCTGTCCTCATCCAGCGCACGGACGATCTCATAAAGAGCATTGGGTGCAAGCAGATCGTCATGATCCAGAAGTCCCACAAATTCTCCCCGGGCCATCTCAAGAGCCGCATTTGTGTTTCCTGCAATCCCCTTATTTTCTGTAAGTTCACTGACCCGGATACGACTGTCTTTTTTTGTGTACTCTTCCAGGACCTTTTTCATTGCTCCATCCTCAGGACTTCCATTTGCAATACAAAGCTCCCAGTTTCCATAGGTCTGAGCAAGAAGAGAGTCTATCATCTGAGCCAGAAACTTTTCCGGTGTACGGTATGCAGGCACTGCCACACTGATCAGAGGACTGTACTCAAAATGGTGGTGTCTCTGTTTCTCAAGTGCTGCTTCATCAGGCACATAAGCCTCATACCACGGTCCGTAAGGAACTTCCTCCGGCTCAAATCTTTCGTGAAGCCTTATCCAGAACTCCTTTGGTCCGTAATGCTTCAGATAGCGGAATCCCTTTTGTATGGTGTAGGGACTGAGTTTTTTTAGCATCCGTCCCCACTGGATCCTGCCGGCTGAACTTTTTTCTTTATTCATATAAAACCTCGGTTTATTGTCATTTTACCTTCTTTTTTCATAGAATCCGGGTTTATTTTATCATCCCGTCCCGTGTTTTGCAAGGCTGAACGTGTGTATCAGTATTCCGGGCTCACAAAAGTGTTGAATTACATAAAAAAATGGGATATGATAGATTTTGTAACAGTTTCCGCCACATACAGGATTATTCGTCCTAGTATTGCGGCACACTACCTTTATTTACCGAACCTTTTACAGGAGTATACTTTATGAAAATAAAAAAATTATGCGCCGGGCTTTTTGCCCTGGGAATGGCTTTTTCCCTGATGCTTCCAACACCGGTCAGAGCCGCCGAGGCAGCTTCCGGAATTACCACCAACGCTGTTCCGGGCTGGCCCCAGGGAGCTGATATCACTTCCACAGCCGCAGTTGTTATGGAAGAATCCACCAATACCATTGTCTACGCAAAAAATATGGATCAGCAGCTTTTTCCCGGAAGTACGGTAAAGATCATGACAACTCTTCTGGCACTGGAAAACAGCCAGCTTACCGACCAGGTTACCATGACTGCTACCGGCGTTTCCGGCGTTACTGACGGCGGAGCCAATATTTCCGCCAATCTTGATGAAGTTTTTACCATGGAGCAGTGTCTGTACGCTATTATGCTGGTATCTGCCAATGACATTGCCCTGCAGGTTGCCGAACATCTTGGAGGCTCTGTGGAAGGCTTTGTACAGATGATGAATCAGAGGGCTGCCGAGCTTGGATGCACCAACACAGTGTTTACCAATCCTACCGGTCTTTCTGATGAAAACCAGCACACTACTGCTCATGACATGGCTCTTATTATGCAGGCCGCCATGGAAAATGAAACTTTCCGTACCATTGCAGGAGCCCTTTCCTATACTATCTCTCCTACCAACATATCAGGAGGCGAGCGGGTACTGACAAATAATTTCTCCATGATGAGCGCTGCCAATGCCGCTTATTATCAGAACTGCCTCGGAGGACGGGAAGGATATACGGACGCTTCCGGCAGCACTCTTGTATGCGGGGCAGAAAGAAACGGAGTCACTTTGATCGCAGTTGTACTTCAGGGCGCGTCCGGCACAACAGCCGCCGAAGCCGGAAGTCTTCTCAATTATGGATTTGATAACTTCCAGATGCTTTCTCTTGGCGATACAGACTTTAACATGCTTTCCGGAGGAAATGTCTATGTTCCTGTGGGAACTGCTGCCGATTCTCTTACCACAAAAGACGGCACACCGGAAAACGGGCAGTACACCCGTCAGTATTACTTTGGAAACGCTCCGGTAGGAACCTCGGTAATGGCTGCCGTACAGGAACAGGATACTGCCCTTACAGATACCGGAGAGAAAAATATGGACGCTGCCAGAAGCTACTCCGAAAAGCATACTGCAGTTCCTTATTATGTGATCGCCGGTGCTGGCATTCTGCTTCTTGGTTTTCTGATCTACAGAATTATAAAAACAGCAAAATCCTGACAGATGGCAGGGCGCCTCAGCTACTGTTTTCAGTAACCGGAAAATGGATTCCTGATCACCCCGGGCGGCGGCTTTTCACTCTGTATGTTTCAGAATTACAAAAAATTTCTTGAAAAATACTTTTCCATACGGTACAATACTCTTGATATAGGGGAGTAGTCAGCACTGTATGGTGCGATTAAGTCAACACCTTGAGCCTCCGGCTCTGGCTTAATCTATACCTTATGCTTTTGGTATACGACAAGACCTGTGTTCCGCTTTCAGGGGAGCACAGGTCTTTTTTACTGAAAATATTCAGGCAGACTTTCCCGTGAAAAAAATCAGGAGGAACCAGTATGGATTTTTTAATTTCCGGCATCACATCTATCACCCCCCAGCAGATCGTTATGTACGTGATTGGCGCTGTGCTGATCTGGCTTGCCATTAATAAGGATCTGGAACCGGTACTGCTTCTGCCTCTGGGATTCGGAGCAATTCTTGTAAACCTTCCTGCTTCCGGTGTTCTGAATCAGACACTTGCAGGTATCGGTGAAACAAATGGTATTATCGAGTGGCTGTTCAATGTAGGTATCGAGGCTTCCGAGGCAATGCCTCTGCTTCTGTTTATCGGAATCGGAGCCATGATCGACTTCGGACCTTTGCTGTCCAACCCCAAGCTGTTTCTTTTTGGCGCAGCCGCACAGTTCGGTATTTTTGCCGCAATCGTTGTTGCATGTTTCCTGGGCTTTGACTTAAAAGACGCTGCATCTATCGGTATCATCGGAGCAGCCGACGGCCCTACTTCCATCCTTGTATCTCAGGTACTTGGCTCCAATTATATAGGGCCTATCGCTGTGGTGGCATATTCCTACATGGCGCTTGTTCCTATTATCCAGCCTATGGTCATCAAGCTTCTTACAACAAAAAAAGAACGCTGCATCCATATGGAATACAAACCGGCTACAGTTTCCAAAAAAGCAAAGATCATTTTCCCGATCGTTGTTACTTTTATCGCCGGCCTTGTAGCTCCGATGTCCGTTTCTCTGGTAGGATTCCTGATGTTCGGCAACCTGCTCCGCGAGTGCGGCGTGCTGAATAATCTTTCCGATACCGCACAGAACGTACTGTCCAATCTGGTATCCCTTCTTCTGGGTATTACCATTGCATTCAGTATGAAGGCTGACACCTTTGTAAACAAAGAAACTCTTCTTATTATGCTGATCGGTCTTGCAGCCTTTATCTTCGACACTGCTGCAGGCGTGCTTTTTGCAAAGCTTATGAATCTTTTCTCAAAGGAAAAGATCAATCCTATGATCGGCGCCGCAGGTATTTCCGCCTTCCCGATGGCTGCCCGCGTAGTTCAGAAAATGGCGCTTAAAGAGGACCCAAGCAATGTTCTGATCATGCAGGCTACAGGTACAAACGTATCCGGTCAGATCGCTTCTGTTGTTGCAGGCGGAGTTATTCTGAATGTCGTTGCAAGTATTCTGTAAGAGAAAGGAGATATCTCTATGAATTCTGAGCTTATTATGCAGGCACTTGAGGTTATGTGGAAAGGAATGCTGAGTATTTTTACAGTAATCATTGTCCTTACAATCCTTGTATACCTGATCAATAAATTTCTGAAATAGGTTTTGAAAAACAGCACGGCGTAAAGCTGCGCTGTTTTTTTATGTGCTGAAATATCAGCTTGACAATACTATGCTTTCGTAGTACGATTGTACTACAAAAAGTAGTAGGAGAAACGAGAAATGAAATATAATTTGTCTGAAGCAGAATATGAAATCATGCAGTTTATATGGGAAAACGGAAATAATACCAGTTTTTCTGACGTAATGGAATATACACACAAAAAAGGACATACTTGGAAAAAACAGACCGTACAAACCTTTTTAACCCGACTTATTGACAAAAAAGTATTAAAAGCTGAAAAAATCGGAAATAAACGTTATTATTCCCCAGTTGGTACAGAAGCTGAACATATTCATAATTGGACACACGATTTATTAGATATTGATTTTGGCGGATCCTTGAAAAATTTTATGCTGGCTTTTACGGGCGGCAAATCCCTAAGTGAAGCAGAAGCCAAAGAGTTACATGAATTTCTGGATGAATAAATGAAAGGAAAGCGCTTTTGAATAATTTACTATTATTTATGTCCATTAGCGGTACTTCCGCACTTACAGGATATTTTATAATAAAATTATTTTTCAGAAAAAAAATGACATCTGGGAACAGATATATACTATTGAAATTAGTGATGATATTTTATTTATTTCCCTTTCCGCTTTTAAGTAATAAGCTTATGCATACTATTGGGCAGTTGACAGGTAATAAATCTATGCTTTATGGATATTCATTTGGAAAGACATATCGTCATCTGGATGGAAAAAAGATTTATTATGTGACAGGCGGAAAAACCATATTGCCACATTACAGTTTTATATTCTGGATTTGTATCCTTGTGTGGATTATATTCGTTGGAAGTTATTTTTCTTATTTTATATACAACAAAAGGAAATTAAAGAAAATAAAACAACTGTCAATAGGAGAATGTTATTCTGTTCTTCCATATTTAAGTAATGAATATGAAACAATTCTTCAAAAATATAATGTTCAAATTTTATTTTTGCCATCGAGAACAGAAGCTTTTACATATGGTTTCTTTTCTCCGGTAATTATAATTCAATGTGATTTTGATCCAAATAGTATAAGCTACATTTTAAAACATGAGTTGATGCACATTAAAGAAAGAGATATCTGGACTAATTTATTTTCGTATATAGCAGTTACAATCCATTTCTTTAATCCTTTTATCTACCTATTTTATAAAGAAATTCGGAAAACAACTGAATTAAATTGTGATGAGAAAATCTTGAAAGACGCTGAAAAAAATGAAAGATTACGGTATGGTCATATGATAATTGAACAGGCATATCATACCTCTGATAAACGTTTTGTAATAGGATTTTCAAAACAAAAAAATAAAGAATTGAAGGAGAGATTATTTATGATTAAAAGAAAAACTGTGAAAAAATGGTATGTGGCTCTGCTCTCAACAGTAATTGTTTCTGTGACGGGAACCATTCCAGTATTGGGATATGTCACTCCTGAAGTCATAGAGTCAGAGACTTGTGAACAGGAAATGATTGAATATATAGAAATTGGAGAAATCGACGTTACTCTTCCGGAAGATGAAAAAATGTTTCACAATGTGGACTCTTATTTTCTCACAGAAGATAACAAAATAATAATAGAATCTTCATCTAATAAGCTTAGAAGATGGCCTTGTAGCCATGTATATACGCCAGCAACACAAAAAGTACATACAAAATTCCAATCAGGAGGTTGTCGTGTGGATATATATTCTGTAAAAAGATGTGACAAGTGCGGAGCAATAAAGGACAAAACAAAAACTAATAGCATATCATATGAAAAATGTATTCATGGATAAACAAAATTTTTTTAAATAGTTACATAAAAATCGCATTTCTATTATAGCAGGAGAATCTGTATGGACGATTTAAAAAGAGAAAATTATAAAAAAATCGGAGAAAAAGGAATTACTTTAGCCAGTATATTTATATTTTTAAGTATGATCGCATTTAGTAGTGATATTGATTTTTATATTGCCTGCTTTTTGTGGTGCGCATCGTTGATATTGCTTATATATGCCAATAAGAATATCATTCTTAAAATAATATTCGGATTAATGATAATAGGTATCATAATTATTTTCATATTGAAAATATAATACGAGGAGGCTAATCATTAATTAATTAGCCGACCTCTTACACTGCCTAGCATACTGTTCAGCACTAGGCGGTTCCTTAGTTTCACAAAACACTAGATGATAGTCAAGCATAGATGTATAGTATAGTATAGCCTAGTTTGGCTATTATTTTCTTTGAAAAGATTTGATTCAAAACTTTCGCCATTCTCCAGTAACCTTGAACGAAATGTAAAAGCTAAGATTTTTCAAGGCTTCTTATATAGAGCAACATAAGTTGTATTAATTTCAAACATTTTTTAGGCAGATGCAAATCTGCCTATTTGCGTTACATTTTAATCGCAAAAGAAGGCTAAAGACAAAAATATCTTCAACCTTTCTATTGCAAACCAATCTAAGCTTAGTGACATTGCCCTTGGTGCCACACGTTTCTTTCTCTCCATCTGTCTATCACATTTACCACAGTGGATTCCAAGTAGTTATTGGACTTTAGTTTGCTGTGCAACCTTATCCTTCACTATAGCCTGATGTGATTTCTGTTCGTCAGACTAGAGATTTGCCTTTACCTTCTTTCAGATTCGTAGTCACTCACAACACCCTTGGTCTTGACTATATCCTTTCCACTACTAGAGTGGATTAGGGTCTTTCACCTATTTTTCTGTTGATAATACTACATTTGTGTAGTATTATAAACCTACGAGACGTAGTACTATTTTTTTAATCTATACTGTAAAGGAGGGATAAAATTGCCTATATAGATGTATAAAAACTTTACTTCAAATTAAATGATAGTAACATTGAAAGGAGGTCAGTTATGAAAATAATAAAAAAACAAATAGTATTTATCCTTGTAATAAGCATGGTATGTTTGGCTAGTTTTTCTTTCCCATTAAATGCAAAAGCATCAGAATTTAATGAAAATAGGGCATCCGAGGAATTCATAAAATTATGTGATGAATTTTATACAAATCCCTTCAAATATAAAGTTGTGGATTTACAAAATCAGGATGTATCACATAAATTTTATGATTATATCAAAAAAACTATAAAAGAAAAAAATTATAATGAAATATGGATGTATTTCGCAAAAAACTCATATGCTTTTGAATGGTATGACACACAAATTGAACCCGGTGTATCAACTAGAGCCAGTGTGCCAATGCGTACCAGAAAACATAGGCTTCAATCAGGAACAACAAGATCTAAACCGCAAACGACATTCCAAGTGGGATATTATATTGATTCTACATGTTATGTAGATTCTTTAACTGGAAAAATAACAGGTAAAGGTAACACTACCGTCACTGTACAAGGAATCCATATAGGGGCTTCTTATAGCGGAAGACTTGTTAATACATCTGCATCTCAAAGTATTAACTCAAATGGTAAATCGGTTACAGTTACTGTTAATACAAAATTCGCATTTACTTTCTACCTAAAAAATGTAGCTGTATATACAGATTATTTTACTTTCACTGATACATTCCCTGCACCATCATAATATATACATCAACTTTCTACTTTAGAATATGCAAGTATCTTACATAATTACAAAATAATTTAATTCATATATCTATATAGGCTAAAAGGAAACTTAAAATAAAAAAATCATCTTTTTCCATATAAAAGCTGAAATAATAGTTGCTAAATATATATTCCAGGTACAAAATAACCTTACAGTGTATCATTTTATTTGCAGTGTATATAAATGGAATAACTATCTTTTTCGTCCCCAAAAGGAGCTTCCGCAAAGTGGATTTCCCTTCCACTTTTGCAGAAACTCCTTTTTTTATTTGGCATAGGATCACAGTTCTCCCCGGCTCTCTGCTCCCGATACATGGGCTTTATTTTTGCGGAAACGCAGCCTGGTACACCTCCTCCTGCTCCGGCAGGTGGGTAACATAGCCTACAGGGATTTTGTTTTCTGTGGCTTCTATTATTTTTCTGGCGCCCTCTGCGCCAAAGGCTCCGCACAGCTCAATACAGTCAATTCCATTTTCATACAGGTTTCTGGCTGTCCGGCAGGCATCTTCTATATCTGCAACGCCGATCAGCTGAGACACGCCGTTATGGATTGCCGCTTTATCTGTTTCACTGTTAAATTTTCCCATAATTAAAAATGCAAACTTCATCCTTTTACCTCCATTTTCAGACATATTTCTGATAAATCACCTCGAACTCCTTATTTCTGAGCCTTACTTTTTCGTCTGCTGCAAAAGCTTATTTTCTTATTTACTTTTCACTTTCAGTTTGTATCTCTTCCACTGGGACACTGCCCTGGTCACTGCAAACAGAACCCAGAATACTGCACTTCCGGCTGCTCCCGCCTTCAAACCCGGAGCCTCAAATTTCAGTTCCAGACTGTAATCCCCCTCCGGGAGCCGACATGCCAGAAAGCCAATATCGCCTCTTAAAAGTTCTGTTTCTTTTCCGTCAACAGTAAGGCTCCAGCCCTTTTCGTAGGGAATCATAAACACTCCATAGCCGTCAGCTTCCGCATGAACGGTTCCTGTAATATAAGCATCCTTTTCCGGATCATCCAGAATGATCTCTGAAGCTTCCATTACCTGCCTGTCCTGTTCGGAAACAACGCTTTCAATGTCAGAAACCTCTTCCAGATCTGTAGTCTCATATGCCGGATCATCCTCTGAGGATTTCACAGTTTTGTTTTCTGCCTCAGAGTTTCCGCCACCTTTCAGCACATCTTTCTCTGAGCCCTCTCCTTCCTGTGGAAGAGCGATCACACTTTCCAGAAGCTCATCTCTGTTTTCCTCGCTGCACAGCGCCTTCATGCTCTCCTCTGTCACCGCATCTGTATAAAAATGCGCGGTTCCTGCCTGAGCCTCATTCTCATGGATATAAAGGCTTCCCACCCTGTCCAGAAGCTTCCAGCCTTCCTGAGGTGTTTCCTGTCCGGAAAGCAGGTAGCGTATTCCAAGGAACGCTGCAAGACGGTTTTCTTCTACATTATTCCAGAAGGTATAATGGTTCTGGTCTGCAAAAAACAGCTCCGGACAGAAGGTTTCCACAAATTCCTTCACATGGCCGTTTATAACGGAATTATAAGAAGAAATACCATTATAGCCCTGGGCAGAAGCATCCATGGCAACTGTTCCTGATATGTAATCCTTTTCCACCCGGTAAAAGCTCTGGTCTTTCTGTTCCAGATAATCCAGGCACTGCCCCAGGTCTGCACGATACATTTCTCTGAAAAAATCCTGTGGCTTGCTCATTTCTGCCCGGTATTTTGTTTCTTTATCATCTGATTTCCTGTCAGCCTCATACTGAGCCATTTCCTGCTCCATAAGCTCTGCAGGTGTATCGGTTTTCTTCATGGTAACTCTTGCCTGAAAGTTGGCTGCGCCCTCGGACGCTACGTTCACCAGAAGAGCCAACGCCAGCACAGCCATAAGCCCCTGCCGCACAGCCTGCTTATGTACAAAATTTAAAAGAACAAGACACACTGCCATCACGGTTCCTGTCACTGCCAGGATCAGGATATTTCTTTTATATTCTGCAAAGCCTGCCTGTTTCCAGCCTTCCAGATACGCCCAGCCCATAAGGACCGTTACAGCCAGTATTAAAGTCAGACAGAGCTTTCCGCCCTTTCTCAGATAATCCCACATCCATGCCATTGCCATAAGAAAAAGCGGGATCAGAACAAAGGTATATCTTTGCGTAGGCTTTGTGAAATAATTAAACACTGTTCCTCCAACCGGAAAGACCACGCCGATAAAAATCAGAACTGCAGCGCTGTACAACACTGTTTTTGCCCTTTTATTCATCTGGGTCTTGCGCAGTACAAAAAGGAACTGGACACTCAGAAACACTGCCAGTACAGAGCAGAAAAAAATGGGATCCTCATAATAATTCATGGCATAGGACTGAGGACCTTTTGCAAGGCCGAAGCCGTTCTGCAGATTGCTGGAAAACAGATGCTTTATCATGGAATCGTAGACCTTTGTGTGATAAGAAGTAAAGCACTGCTGAATCCACTGCAGGAATCCGGTTCCCTGGCTGTCAAGCCGGGAAGAAACATTCAGAAGCACCTCTGCCATAGGAAGAAATACCACAAGGCTCATCCCCACACCCAGAAGGATTTCTCCGCAGCCCAGCAGAAACCTCCGCACTCTCTGTGTCAGTGTCAAATCATCCACCATCAAAATCCTGAAAAGAAGATAAAGCCCTGTGGCAGCCAGACACATGTAGGTGAAATACACGCTGTAAATTCCGCAGAGAAATACCATCACCGGAAAAAATCCTCTTCCTCTTTTTTTCTGGATAAATTTTTCACAGAAAAGCAAAAGCAGAGGAAGGTAGATCACTGCTGTTCCAAACTGGTAATGTTGTCCCCACACCAGAAGGAAACCGCTGAAGCCGTATGCATAGGCGGCAGCCAGCTTCGCCCTGGGACTAAAGGAAAACTGAGATAAAAGCCAGTAAAAGACCAGCCCCGCTGCCAGCATTTTTATGATCTGTATCACATTGATAAAAAGCAGCATGTGCGCAGGTCCCAGAATTACTCCCAGTCCATACAGCAGCATCAGGAAGGGATCGAACAGGTTGAAATTAAAAAGATTCACGCCCAGTCCATTGGAAAAATCCCACAGAGAAAAGCTTCCGTCCCGGATGTCGTTGACAATGGCAGTGTAATTCATAATATACTGCTGCCAGGTGTCGCTTCCGATATCATTAAAAATCATCAGCTGATCTCCAAAAAGATAGTCCCGGAACATGAACATGCTGCTGACTGTCATCAGCAGAAACAAAAGCGCCGGATATTTCAGATCTTTTCCACACCATTTAGCAAAAGCGGTGGCTTTATCCACCGCTCTTTTTGTCCTATGTGTATTATTCATATCTGCTTACATGATCTCCTTCAGATAACGGGCAAGGGCATCCTGCCAGTCCGGAAGGCGGGTAAAGCCGTGTTCTGTCAGCTTTTTCTTTTCCAGGCGGCTGTTGGAAGGTCTTTTTGCCTTTGCCGGATACTGATCGGAGCTTACCGGAGTTACCGTTACGTTCATTCCTGCCTGACGGAAGATCTCCTTTGCAAAATCACACCAGGAAATATATCCGCCCTCATTTGTCACATGATACTTTCCGTACTCTTCTTTTTCCAGCATATCCACAAGAAGTCTGGCCAGATCATAGGTGTAGGTAGGAGTGCCGATCTGGTCGTCCACAACAGTCAATGTATCATGAGTTTTTCCCAGATTCAGCATAGTCTTGATAAAATTCTTTCCATTGACGCCAAATACCCAGGCAATACGCACAATATAATACTTGTCGGTATATTTTTCTACTGCAAGCTCGCCCTCATATTTTGTCTGACCGTAAACATTCAGCGGCTGTACCACCGGATCATCCGGTTCCCAGGGACGGGTTCCCTGACCGTCAAACACATAGTCTGTGCTTAAATAGATCATTGGGATATCCATTTCTCCGCACATTCTGGCAATGTTTTCAGTTCCCTCTGCATTGACCTTGCGGCACATTTCTGTTTCATCCTCTGCCGCATCCACAGCAGTCCATGCAGCGCAGTGAACCATTTTGTCCGGACGCACCTCTTCCATCACTCTGCGCACAGCCTCCGCGTCTGTGATGTCCATTTCCGCCACGTCTACGCCTACTCCCTCATAGCCTCTTTTTGCAAGCTCGTTCATTACATCGTGGCCAAGCTGTCCTTTTACTCCTGTAACCAATACCTTCATACCAAACCTCCTATATCCTTTTCAGCGAAAAATCCTGACTCTTTAATGTCAGGTTCGGATTATAATAAGGATCTCCGTCCCTCATAATATCCGGCCAGCGTCTTTCAAAAATCTGAATCTCTTTATTAAACCGCGCAACCTTTTCCGGCGTATCCTCAAGTCCTCTTGACTTTGACTCATAATGATACAGCTCTGCATAAGGATTGTACACAATGAGATAGCCTGCGGCTCTCAGCTTCATACAGAAATCAATATCGTTAAAAGCAACTGCCAGCTCCTCCGTAAGGCCTCCTACCTCATCAAAGGCAGACCGTTTTACCATCATGCAGGCTGCTGTAACTGCGCTGTAATCCTGAGCGCAGATGATTCTGTGGCAGTAACCTGTGGTTCCTCTTGGCTGCAGCACAAAGCAATGTCCTGCAATGCCTCCGAAACCAATGACAACTCCCGCATGCTGAATAGTGTCGTCCTCATAATACATTCTTGCTCCCACAGCTCCCACATCGCTTCGCATACAGTATCCCAGAAGCTGTTCCAGACAGTCCTCATTGATAATTTCCGTATCATTGTTCAGAAGCAGGATATATTCACCCTTTGCAAAAGTGGCTCCGTAATTATTGATAGCAGAATAGTTAAACTCTCTGTCCCAGTAAACCACATGAGCCTTTGGATTCTCTGCCTCCAGCTTTTTATAATACTGGAAGGTTTCCTCCTCCGTACTGTTGTTTTCCACAATAATATACTCGTAATTCTGATATGTGGATTTTTTGTCAATGGAATCCATGCACCGCTTCAGATCTGCAATATGATCCTTATTGGGAATAATAATGGAGATCAGCGGATCATGGTCCCGGATAAACCTTGTGCGGTAAAGACCCAGAAACTCTCCCTGAAGCACCTCTGCGTTGATCCCGGTTCTCTTATAATGCTCTTCAATAGCCCGTTTTCCTGCCTCAAAAGCATAGGTCTTGCTTTCCGGATTCTCTGCTGTGGAATCCTCATGGCAGCGCCAGTGATAAAGGATCTTGGGAATATGATAAATCTGTTCCGGCTTTACATTTTCCACACAGCGGAAAATAAAATCATAATCCTGAGCCCCGTCAAACTCCTTACGAAGCATTCCAACCTGACTGATGATCTCTCTGTCCACCACAAAAAGATGGCAGATGTAGTTTACCGTACACAAAAGATCCGGATTGTAATCCGGCTTAAAATGAGGCTGGAAAAACTTGTGGCCATCCATGGACATTTTATCCTCATCGGAATAAAGAATACGGATGTCCCTGTTTTCATTTAATGCCTTTACGCACTGGAACAGCGCGTGAGGCGTCAGCTCATCATCGTGATCTGCAAAAGCAATGTAATCGCCTGTGGCAGCCTCAATTCCCGCATTGGTATTTTCAGAGATCTGCAGAGCCTTCTCATGATAGATCACTTTAATCCTTTCATCTGAAGCAGCCAGAGATTCCAGAAGCTTACGGATGGGAGAATCGGCTCCGCTGCCGTCCGACAGACAAAGCTCCCAGTTTGGATAGGTCTGAGCCTTTACAGTATCCACAAGCTGGCGGAGATATTTCTCCGGCGTTTTATATAAAGGCACCACAATGGAAATCCTGGGCTGATATTCAAATTTTGTCCTTCTCTGCTTTTCCAGCTCCTTTGAGCCTGGAAGATGGCGGACGATCCATTTCTGATAGGGAATCTCCCTTGTGGACGCAGTTTTTACCTTGGATACCACCTTGCCTACCATAGCTGCGCTTCCCTGGCTTTTCCAGTACCTGAGACCTTTTTTTGCATATTTCTCTATTTTTTTCCGAAAAACAACAGCCGGATTCAAATGAACAATATGGACTGATTTTGTGTCTCCTGCGTAAAAAACAAGATACAGAAGCTTTCCGGTAAGATTTGTAAGTTCCACAAAAAATCCGGACTTGTCTTTGCTGTCCATTTCCTCATAAAGCTGTTCCACATCCACACGTTCGGTACGAAGGATCTCCACATTTAATTTCTGTTTGTTTTCATCAAAAATCTGAATTTTTACCGGCTCGTCTGCAACTGCCCAGCCTCTGATCCGAAGAAATCCCTGCTGCACTTTTTCCTCTTCAATAAAAAACTGAGGCTTTCCTCTTCTTTTTTCCAGTTCCCTTGCAGAAACGGAAAACCAGCAGATCCGCCGGTCCGGCATATCCGCATACACGGTCAGCTTCTGACAGCCTTCCAGAGACTGAGGAAGCTGCACAGACGCAGTGATCCTCTCGCCTCTCATCAGATCCGGATCTTTAAATCTTTCCAGAGCGCTGACTACCTCCAGGCGCTGAATCTCCGCCTTTACTTCAGAGCCGTCCAGACAGGCGCGCATCTTTGCTTCCTTTGGCCAGGTTCCCTGCAGAATATACTGACAGGGATCCTTCAGGTGAAACCGGTCCTTTGTTACCTCAAAAATCTCTCTTGACATATCCAACCTCACAATTTCTCAGTCTTCTCTCAGGGAACAGTCGCCCTCTGTCACAGACAGATTGGGGCTGTAATAAGGATCGCCTTTTTTCAGCTGATCTTCCCATTTTTCCCGAAAACGTGTTATTTCCTTTTCAAAACGGTACTGTTTCTCAGGAGTGTCCTCCAGGCCTCTTGATTTGGACTCATAGTGATACAGCTCCGCATAAGGGGTAAAGACGATTTTTCTTCCCATATCCCTTATTTTCATGCAGAGGTCAATATCATTAAACGCCACGCGGAAGCTTTCATCAAAGCCTCCCACTGCCCGGAAATCACAGGCATCCACAAGCATACAGGCAGCTGTCACTGCGCTGATCTCCTGAACGCTTACCATTCTGCCGAAATATCCTGCATCCTCTCTGGACGCCCGGCACATCACATGGCCTGCAATACCTCCCAGCCCCAGAACAACTCCTGCATGCTGGATGGTGTCATCCGGATAATACAGCTTGGCTCCCACAATGGAAACCTCCTTCTGCTGGCAGATTCCAAGCATTTCCTCCATCCAGTCAGGGGTCAGGATCTCCACATCATTGTTCAGAAACAGAAGATATTCTCCCTTTGCCTGCTCTGCGGCAAAATTATTTATGGAAGAATAATTAAACTCTTTTTCCCACACAAGAACTCTTACCCTTGGGTAACGCTCATGAAGCTTCTCATAATAGGCAAAGGTTTCTTTTTCCTCACTGTTGTTTTCTACCACTAAAACCTCATAATTCTCATAGGAGGTGCGCTCCGCCATGGAAGAAAGGCACAGCTCCAGATCTTCTGTATGATCTTTGTTTGGAATGATCACAGAGATCAGGGGCTTTCCCTGAATCTCCAGTCTGCTTCTGTACCATCCGGGCCGTTCTGTCATCTCCACCTTTGCCGGGATCCCCATTCTCTTATAATGCTCTTCCACGGCTTTTCGTCCTGCTTCAAAAGCATAGGCCTTGCTTTCCGGATCTGCTGCCGTGGAATCCATATGACAGCGCCAGTGATACAGAACCCTGGGAATATGGATGATCTTCTCTGCCTTTTCACAGCAGCGGAAAATAAAATCAAAATCCTGGGCTCCGTCAAATTCTTTTCGGAAATATCCCGCCAGCTCTGCCACCTGTCTCTTTACCACAAAAATATGGCAGATATAATTATTATCCCGGAAACGGAACAGGTTGAAATCCGATTTAAAATGAGGATCAAAATAATGCTGTCCGTCCATGCTGACCTTATCCTCATCTGTGTATACTACATCTGCATCCTGATCGTTAATGGCCTTTACAATTTCAAACAGCGCGTCAGGCTCCAGAGTATCGTCATGGTCGCAGAGCATCAGGTATTCTCCTCTGGCAAGCTCCATGGCCTTATTGGTGTTCACAGAAATCCCGCCGTTGGATTTCAGCTTTTTATAGCTGATCCTTACCTCATGTCTGTAATTTTTTTTCAGAAACTCATGAACTGTTTCATCCGGACTTCCGTCTGCCAGACAAAGCTGCCAGTTTCCATAGGTCTGCTTTCTTACAGATTCAATCAACTCCTTCAGATAGGGAAGGGGCGTACAGTAAAGAGGGATCACAATACTGATCAGAGGCTTTCTGTCAAAGGAAGTATGCTTCTGCTTCCATGCCTGGCGCCGGTTCAGAGAATGGCGTTTCAGCCATTGTTCATAATCTCCCTGAGTGTTTTCCTGACGGTTCAGAATCCTGTTAAAAAACCCTTTTGGCCTCTGATCTTTACGAAGCTTCTGAACATCTATTTCATAAGTTTTTTCCACGGAAGCTCCCGTAAATTTAAGCAGAAGCTTTTTTCCGGAAATTTCATCTATAGAAGCTGAAATACGGAATCCGATTTCCTGATTTTTATAACTCTCATCAAGGCTGCAGCGCTCCACCACATCCGGTCGCCGCCCTCTGCTTATCCTGCAGGCAAAAGGACTTCCGTCCTGATTTAAAGCGGTGATCTCCGTCTCACCCCTCTGATCCACAGCCCAGCCCTGGATTTCCAGCATGGTATCATAAAGGATTTCCACTCTGTCCAGGTGATATTCCAGCAGGCTTTGGTTCAGAAAGCTTTTCAGCTCATCTGCGCTCTTCTTCCACACAGAAACTCGTTTTTCTCCGTCTGTAAGAAACAGCTCGATCTGCTGAAACTGTTCTGCAAGCTGATCTGCCTTTGGAATCCGCAGCCGGAAGCCCGGAAGGAACTCTCCAAAGTCCGCTTCCAGAGCCTGAGCCACATCCGGTCTTTCATATCTCTCAGGATCAGCCAGAACAAGCTCCTGATTTCCGTCTCCCACCAGACAGAAGCTCATTTCCTGTCTGTCAGATCCGGCATACCAGCCTCCAAGGCTTAACACCTGTCCATGTCTGTCATCATATTTTTCTTCATCAATGCTGAAGCGCAATTCTTCCATATTTCATCCTCATTCTGTCTGATCTGAAGGCCGGAATTTTGCCATCAGACCTTTTTTCTGTCAGTTCTCTCTGACAGCTTATTTTTTCTTAATGCTTCTGTACAATTTCCAGACTTTTGTATTTTCCATCTGACTGATCTTTTCTTTCAGTCTGCGGATCTCTTCATCCTTTTCCGCTGACACCAGGCCAAAGCTCTTCCAGAACTTTTCCCCTGCGTCCTGAGCTTTCATGATCTCAATTTCAATCCTGAGCCTTTTCTCTCCGCTGATATTTCCGATCACAAACTGAGGATCTCCCCCGCCGAAATAATAGCTGTCAGCTCCTACCGGAAAACCGTTTGTGGTAAAGTCTGCCTTTATGTCATTTTCAAAAACAAGCTTCCGAAGGATCAGGCCACCTGCTGCTTCTCCCGGATCAAGACGGAGATTCTTCACATTGTCCGGAATCTCAAGCTCCATGCTGACTCCTGTTCTGCTCATGGGATAGACTTCTGAATCTTCCTCAGAAAATCCCTTGCCCCGGTCAAAAAACACCTGAAGCCTCCGCTCTGCCCCGGCTGCCCTCATCTGCTCATAATAGGGAAGGATCTCCACCTTGCCCGGAGAAACATCTTCATACATGGAAAGAAGAGGCACATGACTTCCCTGCATATACTTCTGGAAATTCCTTTCCATTTCTCCGTAAACATCAAGCTCCTCCTGAGTAATACCTGCTTTGCCATAAAAATCCCTGTCCTTCAGAACACGGCGCTTTCCGTCGCTTTCCAGATAATAATGGATCATCCGGTACAGGATAAAGTCTGCGGGAACCGGAAAGTCAAAGGTCCACTCATAATCGATCACAACCTGTCTGTCCTTCAGAATCAGAATATTGGCAGGAACCAGATCAATATTGGACATTTTTGCGCAGGAATACTCTCCGGTCAGCTCTACGTCCCCGAATACCTGTACAAACTCCGGCGTTTTGATAAAGGTATCTGTGCTGTGAAGGTTCTGAACCTTTTTCAGATAATAAAAGAACAGTTCCTCCAGTTCAAAAAATTTCCCCTGAGCCAGAAGCTGATCCAGTTTTTCTTCCAGAGTCATTCCCTCCAGATATTCCAGCCTTGCAGCCTTATTTACTGTTTTGCAGAGATTAAGCTCCAACCCCTGCTTTTTATAGTCTTCTGTAAGCTCTGTATAAATCTGCTCCAGACGGGCTGTATGCTCACAGGCCTTTTCATTTGCCGGAAGCTTCTGCACATATCTCTCAAACCTTCCCGGCTCACAGATATCTGTTCTCAGGGCAAAGCGCGCGTCCCGCTCATTGGAAAACTTGGTATACACAATCTCCGGACAGATCTGCTCTTTTCCGATCAGAAGCAGAAACGAATTGGAAAACTCCGGAAACATGTCATTGTCCAGAAGCGAATCGTAAACAGGAGATTCCTGAAAAAGCTGCAGGCGCAGCCGGTCAAAGTTTGTCTCCATACGATTCAGCTCGCCCTTTAAAGGAAGACGCCTGTCAGAATATATGGTCATGGGAAGCTTGTAATCCGGAAACGGATAATACCACTGCGCTTTCAGATTCCCTGCTTTTTCCAGAATTTCTGTAAGCTCTTTTTGGGTAAAGGTTTTTACGCCTTTTGTTGTGGGATAGCCCTCAAGTCCCTCGAAAAGGGTTCCAAAGTGATCCTCTGTACAGCCTGCCCAGTATTTCAGTCCAAAACGGTTTTCGATGGCAAGAACGATCTGTCCGCCCGGTTTCAGATGACGGGCAATGGTTTTCAGGAAATCCACATAAGGAGTCTCGCTCTGAATATAGTTTTCCCCATACTCAAAAACGCCGATCAGAGTAATGTAATCATACTTCTCCGTCAGCGCAGGCTCGATCTCCTGAAAATTCCCCATAAGTATTGTGAGATTTTCACAGTCCTTATGTCTCCAGGCATTGATCTCACTTCGTTTTTTTGACAGCTCAATACAGGTGACCTTCTCTGCTTTTTCACAGAGCGCACCTGTAATGGCTCCGCAGCCGGAACCGATCTCCAGCACATTTTCCTTTCCGGTAAACGGAAGCCAGCTTAAAATATTTTCCCTTATATGGGAAAAATGATAGAGAATGGGCCAGCTTTTCCGCTCTGCGATCACCTGGTTCCACTGCTCTTTCGGATAAGCTCTGGCAATTTCCAGCATCTCATCTTCTATGGCTCCGTCACTGTATAAATCCTTTCCCGGATAACAGGTATCATCCAGGACTGCCTTACCGATTTTTTCTATCATGCTTTTTCTCCGTAGCGAATCTCCACTTTTGAGTTCATATCATAAAATCCAACTGTGTTCTTGTTGGAAACCACTGTGATATTACATGCGTCATACAGTCTGTGGAAAACTGTAAACTCACCATCCTTGTACCCGGTGCAGCCAAAGGAAAGAAGATATTCCCCTCCCTGCAGGAACATTTCCTGCTCAAAGGTCACTGTACAGCTATCTCCTGCCTGAGAGTGTTCCACAGATTTCTTTTCAAACAGAGTATTGGTTCCTGTGATCTCTGTACCCTTAATATCCTTAAAGGTATAAGCCATGATCGGTTCCTGAATATCCTGATGAAATACCACCTTCATACGGATGCGGAAGCTGCTGCCCTTTTCAATGGTATTGGTACAGCGGTCCTTGTCATCCAGAACTGCAAAATCCACAATCTCCGCAAGCTTGGTACCATATTCCAGCATATTGGGATTTACCTGGAACTGCTGGCTCCAGCTTTCTTTCTGCTCTTCTTTCTTTTCCTCTGCCTTTGCAGGATCCTGACCTACCAGAAGCTGCTTGTACATATCCACCATCTGTTTTGGAGAACCTTCTTCCAGCTTCACTCCCTTATTCAGAAGAATCACTCTGTCACAGTACCGGGAAATACTGCTTAAATCGTGGCTGACAAAAAGAATGGTTTTTCCCATCTTTTTAAATTCTTCAAATTTCCGGTAGCATTTTGCCTGAAAGAACACATCACCTACAGAAAGCGCCTCGTCAACGATCAGAATTTCCGGATCAATGTTAATGGCAACTGCAAATGCCAGACGGACAAACATACCGCTGGAATAAGATTTTACAGGCTGATAAACAAAATCTCCGATATCTGCGAAGTCCAGGATATCCTGAAGTCTGGCATCCACCTCTTCTTTTGAAAATCCCATCATGGTTCCGTTGAGATATACGTTTTCGATTCCTGTATATTCCATGTTAAAGCCGGCTCCCAGCTCCAGAAGAGCGGAAATCCTTCCGTCCACCTTCACCTCTCCTGCCGTAGGGTTCAGAACTCCTGTAATGATCTTCAGGATGGTGGACTTTCCGGAACCGTTTGTTCCGATGATGCCCACAGTTTCGCCCCGCTCTACCTGAAAATTCACGTCTCTTAAAGCATAATGCTCTCTGACCGGAACCTTAAAGCCCAGAGTTTCCCGCAGTCTGTCTGAAGGCTTATTATATAATTTATACATCTTGTCCAGATGTTTTACCTGAATTGCAAATTCACTCATTTTTTTCTCCGTTTACAGTACATCTGCAAAATGTACCTGAAGTTTTTTGAACAGTCTTGTTCCAAGGAAAAACAGCACCAGGGTAAAAGCCCAGAAATAAAGGGTCAGAGCCGGATGCTGCCAGAATCCCACATGGTCGATCAGGGAATCACGATATCCCTGTACCACATAAAATACCGGATTCAGCTTCAGGATCTTTGTAAGGATCCCTGTAAGACCAAGGTCGCTGAAATTCCACATAATAGGAGTTACCCATACCCCTACCTGAAGTCCGATGTTGATGATCTGACTGAGATCCCGGAAAAATACCACCACCGCGCTGGAAAAATAAGTCACTGCCAGAATCAGCATAAAAATACAGAAGCTGTAATAAATAAGCTGAAGGGCATACCAGGTAGGCGGATAGCCCATGCAGGTATAGATCACCAGAACGATCAGCACAAAAAAGCAGTGGACAAACCCGGCTGAAATCACCTTTACCACAGGAAGGATACGAATATTAAAAACAACCTTTTTTACCAGATAATTATATTCCAGAAGAGAATTGGTCCCGCCGATCAGCCCGTCCTGGAAAAAGAACCAGGGCACCAGTCCGGCTACCAGCCAGAGAACAAAGGGAACTCCTCTGTCCGCTCCGCCTCTTAAAGCCAGACCAAACACAAACCAGTATACACAGATGGTAACTACCGGCTGGATAAAGGCCCAGACTGTTCCAAAATAAGAACCTGCATATTTTGTTTTAAAATCATTTTTGGCCAGGGAAAGAACCAGCCTTCTGTTCCGGTATAGTTCCCCTGGCAGCCATGTCTCTTTTTTCAATCCTTTTTGCTCCTGTTTGCGGAATATTCCTGAAAGCTTCCCCATTTTTTGTCCTTGTCAGAAAGGATCAGCTCCATTCCTTCCGGAATCGGCCACTCTACTGCAATATCCGGGTCATTGTATGCAAGTCCACCCTCATCATTGGGATGATAAAAATCTGTACACTTATAGGCAAACTCAGCAGAATCAGAAAGTACAAGGAAGCCGTGGGCAAAGTTCTTTGGAATAAAGAACTGTTTTTTGTTTTCTGCAGAAAGCAGCACTCCGTACCACTGTCCATAAGTAGGAGAGCCCTCACGAAGATCCACAGCCACATCATAAACCTCTCCGCTTACTACGCGGACCAGCTTATCCTGCGGATAGTTGATCTGAAAATGAAGTCCGCGAAGCACACCTTTTCTGGAGCTTGACTGATTGTCCTGAACAAACTCCTGGTCAATGCCTGCTGCCTTGTAATCATTATAATTATAAGTCTCCATAAAGTATCCCCGGTCATCTCCGAACACTGCAGGAGTGATCACCTTTAATCCTTCAATGTGACAGGTCTCTACTGTAATTTTTCCCATTTTATAAGCCCTCCGCTACTTCGATCAGATATTTTCCATATGCAGTTTTAAGAAGCGGCTGCGCCAGCTCCACAAGCTGCTCTTTGTTGATAAATCCACGTTTGTATGCAATTTCCTCGATACAGGAAATATAAAGTCCCTGACGTTTCTGGAATGCGGAAACAAAATCAGCCGCGTCCAGAAGAGAATCATGGTTTCCTGTATCCAGCCATGCAAAGCCTCTTCCCAGAGTTTCTACCTTCAGAGTTCCTCTGTTCAGATATTCATTGTTGATGCTTGTGATCTCAATTTCACCTCTTGCAGAAGGCTTCACATTTTTTGCGATCTCCACTACATCATTGTCGTAGAAGTAAAGTCCCGGAACCGCATAATTGGACTTCGGATGCTCCGGTTTCTCCTCAATGGAAAGAGCCTTGCCGTTTTCGTCAAACTCTACTACGCCGTACTCTCTGGGATCTCTTACATAATAGCCGAAGATAGTTGCTCCATTTTCCTCTTCTGTTCTCTTATATGCATTCTGAAGAACTCTGGAAAAGCTCTGTCCGTAAAAAATATTATCGCCCAGAACAAGGGCAACTGCATCGTCTCCGATAAAGTCCGCTCCAATGATAAATGCGTCTGCCAGTCCTCTCGGCTGTTCCTGAACCGCATACTCAAAACGCATTCCAAGCTGCTTTCCGTCTCCCAGAAGCTCTTCAAACACCGGAAGATCTCTTGGTGTGGAAATGATCAGAATTTCTCTGATCCCTGCCAGCATCAAAGTAGAAAGGGGATAGTAGATCATGGGCTTGTCATACACCGGCATGATCTGCTTGGAAATCGCCTTTGTCAATGGATATAATCTTGTTCCTGAACCGCCTGCTAAAATAATACCTTTCATATCTCTCCTCCTATTTTCTGGAACCGTACATTTTTTTCTCTTTAAAGTAAAGGGCTGTCATCAATGCCACCAGGATCACAGCCATCACTGCCATCACTCCAAGAAGGACTTTTGACATATCGGAAAGTCCGTCCTCCGTTTCCGATTCCGAAAGTTCCGGTTCTTCCTGTACTGCCTGAGTATTGGAAGTATTTTCCCCTGTTCCCGCTGCTGCTGTCTGCACAGCCTGCGGAGTGGGAGTTGCAGCTGGCGCCGCATAACCTACATACTGTCCGTTATAAAAATAACGGTTCAGCATTTTTCCGTTTTTATCCACCTGCTCTACGGTAAGCTGATCTGCTGTCACACCTTTTGGCACTGTCATTTTTTTCCCGTTGACTGTCAGTGTATCAAAATTATTAAACGCATAGTCAAACAGCGCGATACTGTCTGTACAGTTTGCGCCCAGATCTGCTGTACGCATGGTAACTGCAATATAGGTTCTTCCGTTCCGCTCCGCAGCCACTACAAGGGTATGGCCTGCATCATTGGTATTTCCTGTTTTTCCGCCAATGCAGCCTTCATAATAAAGATTGGATTCTTTTGCCATAAGAGGCATATGAGTATGCATTCCTCTGGCCTCGCTGAGGTTTGTGGCCGGAATCGTATAATTGGCTGCGCTGATAACCTTTCGGAAACGGGGATTCTGAAGTCCTGCCCGCATGATCTTTGCCAGATCATAGGCTGTGGTATAATGATCGGAATCCGGAAGTCCGCTTGCATTGGCAAAATGCGTGTTACTGCATCCAAGCTCTCTGGCCTTCTCATTCATCATCTCAATAAACTGAGCTTCTGTTCCCCCTACATATTCTGCCATCTGAGCGCACACTTCATTGGCAGATTTAATAATGGCCGCATACCAGCAGTCCTTCATGGTAATGGTTTCTCCCAGCTTCATTCCGATGTTGGAGCTGTCCCAGGTCACATCCCGGACTCCTGTTTCTGTAAAGGTTACAGAATCCTTCGGGGAACTGTTTTCTATCGCAGTAAGCACGGTCATGATCTTTGTGGTACTTGCAGGATAACGGTATTCGTCTTTTCCTTTATCATAAAGAACCGCTCCCGTATCTGCATCGATCAGAACTGCTGTCTCAGAAACTGTGTCCGGTCCTTTGGGCCATCCCTGAATACTGTCTGAGCTTACTGCTGCCGCTGTCCCGAAATTCACAGTTACCGCCTGTACGGACACGGCAGGGAGCAGTAACGCCGCAATTCCGGCTGCCACAGTGCCTGCTATTTTATTTTTCATTGCGTTTCCTCCGTCAAAACTCAAATGAGAGTATTTTTTCTGTAATATATTCCACATCCGGCATTTCCAGATTATAGAACATGGGCAGTCTTAAAAGCCGTTCGCTTTCCCGTGTGGTATAAACATCCTCTCCGCTGAAGCGTCCAAATTTTCTGCCTGCCGGAGAGCTGTGAAGAGGCACATAATGAAAGGCAGTGCAGATTCCGTTTTCTTTCAGATAAGTGATCAGCCTGCTTCTTGTCTCCAGATCTCTGACTTTTATATAATACATGTGGGCGTTATGCTTGCACCCTTCCGGCACAAAAGGTCTTCGGATCTTTTCCTGATCCTCCAGACTCTTCAGCCCCTCATGGTAATAGTTATAGATCTGATGCCGCTTACGGTCGATTTTTTCCGCTTCCTCAAGCTGGGCATAAAGATACGCCGCGTTCATTTCACTTGGAAGATAAGATGAGCCATAATCGATCCAGCGGTATTTATCTACCTGTCCCCGGAAAAATTTGCTTCTGTCTGTTCCTTTTTCTCTGAGGATCTCTGCTTTTTCCTGGTATTCATTTTTCTGGAAAACAAGAGCCCCGCCCTCTCCCATGGTATAGTTCTTCGTCTCATGGAAGCTATAGCAGCCGAAGTCTCCGATGGTTCCCAGCGCTTTTCCATGGTAGTATGCCTCTACTCCCTGAGCAGCGTCCTCCACCACCTTCAGATGATATTTTTCTGCAAGTGCCATGATCGCATCCATCTCACAGGCAACCCCTGCATAGTGAACAGGGACAATTGCCTTGGTTTTTTCTGTGATCGCCTGTTCGATCAGCTTTTCGTCCATGTTCATGGTATCCGGCCGGATATCCACAAACACGATCCTGGCTCCTCTCAGCACAAAAGCATCCGCCGTGGATACAAAGGTATAGGAGGGCATGATCACCTCATCCCCGGGTTCTATATCGCAGAGAAATGCCGCCATTTCCAGCGCATGAGTACAGGAGGTTGTCAGAAACACCTGATTTGCCTGAAACCTCTCCTTCATCCATGCAGAGCACAGCTTCGTATACTTGCCGTCTCCGCACAGCATTCCCTGGTCTACGGCATCTTTAATATATGTCAGTTCTTTTCCTACAATTGCAGGCCTGTTAAAATCTATCATTTGCTATTCCTGTTTCTTAATTATCTGCGTTGTCAGTTTGTTCGGAAATATTTTCTTTATCACGGATCACATACTGAGGTGTCTTATTTACATTCAGCATCAGTTTTCCCAGATATTCTCCCACAATGCCCAGCATCAGGAAACAGATACCGAACAGAACCAGCATGGCGCACATCAGCGAAGACCAGCCAATGGCAACCGCCGGATTCAGAAGCTTACGGATAAAAACGATCACTGCGCCTATAAAGCCTGCTGCCGAGAACAATGTTCCGAAAAAGGTAGCTGCCCTCAGAGGAATCACAGTAAAATTCAGGCAGGACATAAACAGCTTCAGTCCACGTTTAAAATTATAGTTGGAGGTTCCCACCTCACGCTCAAAATGTTCGATCTCTATATTTGCAATGTTGTGTGTGGTCCGGAAAAACAATACCTGAAGGAAAGTATTATAGCCGTCGTATTTGACAACCTCGTCTCTTACATACTTTCTGCAGCACCAGAAACTGCTCATCTGGATATCCTTCGGACGGTCCAGCAGATGCCACAAAAGAAACCGGCTTACTGCCCCTGTGAGATTTTTAAACCAGGAAAACTTTCTCTGTTTAAACACTCCGAACACAATATCATAGCCTTCTTCCATTTTGTCAAGGAACTGTGGGATCTGTGACGGATGATTCTGCATATCGTCATCCATTCCCAGGATCAGCTCTCCCTGAGCATAATTCATTCCGGCCATAATGGCATTGTGCTGTCCAAAATTCTTAGCCAGGTTGATTCCTTTTACATTTGGATATTTTTCTGTAAGAGCATGTATGGATTTCCAGGTATTGTCTCTGGAATAATCATTTACCAGAACAAATTCACACTCGTAATCTTTTAGTTTCTCAAATTCTTCAATTGCAAGCTCCACCACCTTGCCGATGGTCTGCTCTGAATTATAGCACGGTATAACAATCGATACCAGCATCTCTTTTGTCCCTCGTTTCTATAAGTTGAATATGACGATCCCTGCAAGTATCAGGGCAAAGCCCATAAGTTTCCGCCTGCTGAATCTTTCTTTCAGAAAAATATATCCCATTACTGATACAAAGATGTAACCTGTAGATTCCAGGATCGGTGACATGGAAAGAGGCACATGCTTCAAAGCCAGCATGGTCAGTATTACAGAACAGAAAAAAAGCCCGTAAGCTCCGATCACCATAGGATTCATATACTCCTTCAGGGTGCTTTCGTAGGTTTTATCTGCTGCCTTTTTCAGAATGATCTGAGATACAGACGAGATAAAAACCGACAGAAGCAAAAGACATACGGATATTCCAAGACTGCTCATGAATTCTCACCATCCTTTCCGGCGTTATCACTTGTCACAAGATAAATTCCTGCAAAAATCACAGCTGCTCCGGCGATCATATTCCAGGTGATCCTTTCTCCAAAGATCAGAGCTCCCCAGACGATTCCCCAGATCAGAGTTACGGGACGGTTTGCATAGGCCACAGTAAGCGGCATTCTTTTCAGGATCTGCTGCCAGATAATGGCGTAGCCGAACATGATCACAAAAACAAGTCCAAACCAGAAAATAAACGGCAGGGAAAAAATATGATCTGTATATCCGGAAGCTTTTTTTGAACAGACACCGCTTAGGGAGCTGAACAAAAGGCTGATATGCAGCAGCAAAAATGTACTTTTCTTTAAGGCATGGTCATTATTTCTCATGTTATTTTCTCACAATCATACTGTAAATTCAATGTTAATTTTCGACAAAATCTCATCCAGCCTCTCTTCGCAGTCATGAAGTTCTTTCCCTGCAAGAATGATCTGTCCGATACGATCCCTTCCATTCCGGTACTGATTCACATAATCTCCCGGCTGAATATTAAAGGAAAGATCAATGATATCCTCTGCAGGCGCATTTTCATTTCGGATCGCTTTTACGGTTCCGCTTCTGTCTGAGGTCAGAATCTTAGACAGGCTGGCGCTTCCCGGATACGGTTTGGTAAAAAGCTTTTCCGGCTCCATATCAAGGGCAAGACGCACAATAGCCTCATAATAATTGATGCCGTAATACAGTCCTACTGTTTCCGGAAGGCAGGTGGCTCCTGCTCTTCCCGTAATCTCGATCACATAAACCTTTCCGTCTTTTTCAATAAGGTCGCAGTTTACAGCACAGTTATCCAGCCCCACTGCACGGATAGCAAGCTTTACCTGACGTTTCGCCTCTTCTCCCAGACTGTCCTGTTTTTTCCAGGGAACAGAGTGACCTACCGGAGTGGGTACATAGCTCTGAAAGGCATCTATATTATTAGGAAGGCAGTATAAAAGTCTTCCCTCTGACATCATTGCCTCACAGCCAAAGGGTTCTCCCTCAATAAACTCTTCCACAAGACAATAATCCTTGCCTGTAGCTTCCATGGTTTTTTCATAAAAGGAAAAAGCCTGTTCGCTGGTATCGCACCGGAATATCCCCCTGCTTCCCATCAGATCCACTGCCTTTATCACTACGGGAAAATCCAGTTTTTCCAGAGCTTCTGCAAGCTCCTCACGGTTTCTGATGCAGATGTGGCGGGCGCAACGTACTCCTCCTGCCATAAAAGCTTCTTTCATTTTAAATTTGTTGCTGCTGATATCAGCCGACTTTTCTGACAGTCCTTTCAGCCCAAGTTTTTCGCAGGCATAACCCATTGCCCGGACTCCTGTATCCAGGCAACAGGTAGTAATACCGTCCGCCTGAAATTTACGGGCAGCTTCCATAACCGCCCCGGGATCAGAAATATCTGTGTACGTACTTTCATCTGCTGCCTGAAATCCCGGCCAGTCACCGGGAGTGCTTGCAGCTATTGTTTTTATGCCAAGCCTTTCTGCAGCCTCATAAAGAGGAAGCTGAGAATAGCTGGCTCCTAAAATCATAAGTTTTTTCATATTTACAGGTTGTACTCCTCCAGAAAATCAAAAAATAACGGAGTTCCTCCTGTATGAAGGAACAGAATATTTTTATTCCGGATCTGATGATCCTCCAGATATTTTACCATACCACAAAAAGCCTTTCCTGTATAGGTCATATCAAGAGGGATGCCTTCTGACCGGTAAATCCTGCGGATCAGATCTGCCGTATCCTGTGAGTAGGTTCCATATCCATTTTCCATATATTTGTCTGTAAAAAGAATCTTCTCTTTAAAGTTTTCGGGCAGGCTGTTTCCATGCATCCGGGCATATTCCTCCAGATTACGGGCAATTACCTGCTTTCCTCTGACCTCATTTCTGGAAACAGAAATACCCACAATATTCCGGTCATCATTTGTTTCCAGACTTCCTGAGAGCAGGCCGGACTGTGTGGCGTTGGTGCTGGATGCAAGAAAAATATAATCAAAGTGGATTCCCTGTTCTTTTTCCTGACAGCAGATTTCCTGATAAACCTCTCGGTAAGCCTCCATAGGAACCCATTCTCTGCCCTCACCTCTGGTATTTCCGTAAATATAATAAGGATTACAGCCTTTTTCTCTCAGCTCATCCATAGCCTGCTGCACAGCCTCTGCAATTCCTGTTTTTTTGCATGGGATTTCTGTCACTCCCATACTCCGGATGATCCTGCTGTTCTCTGTTTCTTTATCCTCTTTTACATCCTCTGTATTATGGACCATGTAGCAGGGCAAGTGCAGCTGGTAACAAAGGGTGGCAAGAATCCGGCAGAGATTGGAATGATAATTTCCGTAAATGATCATGCTGTCGCAGTGTTCTCTTTTCATATCCTCAATAAACTTCTGTGCAAACCGAACCTTGTTCCCCCCAAAAGAATAAGGAAGAAGATCCTCTCTTTTCATATAGAAATGATTGTGCACAGGTGCTGTCTCAGCATCTTCCCTGCTGTTTCCGGTAAATCTCAGCTTTTGTATTGGAGTCTCCGGAAGCTCCCTCAGCGGATTTTCCCAGGGACCGCGATAAAAAAGCTCTTCCATTTCTTCCATAGTATCTGTCTGAAGAATAAAAAATCCGGGACGGCTTCCGCTGTCTGTAATCTGCGCCTGCTCTACGTCTCCTTCCAGCACCACTTTTTTCACCTTATCCGGATGCTCTTTCTGAAGCTCCTGAAGATGTTTCAGATCGTTACTGTCCATAAGAAACCGAATAGCAGAAACCTTTTTCTTTTTTTCTGTAAAAACCGGAGACTTACCGGCAGCAGTATCCACTGCCATTGCCACAAAATCCTGCCCTGTGGAAAGAGGAACAAGATCGGAGCCGATGCAGTCTCCGCCCATTCTGGAACCAATCTCAATGATCCTGATATTTCCCGCTTTGTCGATCCGAAGCTCGCTGTGCCCTGCGCCGTTTCTGATTTCAAGTGCATCAAGGGCGCGAAACACCGTATCCTGAATTTTTCCATACATTTCTTCCGATACGGGAGCCGGCTGCAAATGACCTGTCTCAATGTAATGGGGACTGCCTGTTGTAAATTTTTTTGTTACTGCAAGGCAGGTGTGTTCACCCTTATAGCTGATAGTTTCCACACTGTACTCTGCGCCCTCAATATATTCTTCCACAATCGCTCTGTTTTCAAAAGACTGTTCCGCAGCCTGTATGATGGCCTGTTCCAGCTCTTCCTGGGTATAAACCTTTGTTATGGCCCTGCTTCCGGAACGGTCTGTGGGCTTTACAATAACCGGAAAGCTCTCCGGAAACACTCTGTCTCCCACAGAGACTGCCTGAAAAAACGGCACCGGGATTCCGGCCTTCTGAAAGGCAGTCCGCATGGCAAACTTGTTGGTGGAATTTTCAATACATGCGCTGCTGTTTCCCGGAAGCCCCAGTTTCTCTGCCAGATACTGCACTGTAATATTCGCCAGGTCAGAACCTATGGTTGCAACTGCATCCGGCTGTATTTTACGGCAGATCTCAAGAATCTGCTCTTTTTCCGTAATACTGATCTCATAAAAAAAATCCGCATCCCCGGCTCCTGTAGCGCCTTCTCTCCAGGCAAACACATGAGTTTCATATCCCATTTCTCCGGCTTTCTTTATTAAAGGGCGCTGAAAATCATTGGCCCCGATAATCACAATCTTTTTCATGGATACCTCTTTTCTGTCCGGATTACGGACATTCATCTATAGGGTATTCTATCATTTTATTCCTGAGCTTTCCACCTTATTTTGATACCGGACAATTTCCACGGAATTCCAAATCATCTTCGGTGGTCCAAATAAAAAACGCTGCAGTTCTGACGCTCTTGCCAGATTACTGCAGCATTCTTCGTTAGTCAGACATAGTATTTTCCTTTTTCAGAAAAACATTATTTTGTCTGATACATATCATTGTAATATTTCTGGTAATCACCGCTTGTTACGTTTTTCATCCAGTCCTCATTCTCAAAGAACCATTTAATAGTCAGGCGGATTCCATCCTCGAAGCAGGTTTCCGGATACCAGCCAACCTCTTCTTTGATCTTGTCCGGAGCAATCGCATAACGGCGGTCATGGCCCTTGCGGTCCTCCACATAAGTGATCAGGTTTTCACTGACAAGCTCTCTTCTGGGATCTCCCTCCGGGAGCATTTCTTTCAGAGTATCCAGAATAATATGAATGATCTGGATATTCTGTTTTTCATTGTGACCGCCAATGTTGTAGGTTTCAAAAAGGCGGCCTTTTTCCTGAACCATGTCAATTCCTTTTGCATGATCCATAACATAAAGCCAGTCTCTTACATTCTTTCCATCACCGTATACGGGAAGCTTTTTGCCCTGAAGAGCATTGTTGATAATCAGAGGAATCAGCTTTTCCGGGAACTGGTACGGCCCATAATTGTTGCTGCAGTTTGTAATATTTGCAGGAAACTTATAGGTATCCATGTAAGATTTTACCAGCATATCTGAAGATGCCTTGCTGGCAGAGTACGGGCTGTGAGGCGCATAGGGGGTTGTCTCATAAAAATATCCACCGTCTTCTTCCAGAGAACCATAGACCTCATCGGTAGACACATGAAGGAATTTTTTGTCCGGCTTAAAGGTTCCGTCCGGAAGCTCCCATGCAGCTTTTGCAGCATTCAGCATAACAAGAGTTCCAAGTACGTTTGTTTTTACAAAAACTTCCGGATTACGGATACTTCTGTCCACATGGCTTTCTGCTGCAAAGTGAACAACCCGGTCAATGTCATTTTCTTCAAAAATCTTCATGATTTCTTCGCTGTCACAGATATCCGCTTTCACAAACGTATAATTATCTCTGTTTTCAATATCCTTGAGATTTTCAAGGTTCCCCGCATAAGTCAGTTTGTCTACGTTAATAATGCGGATTTCATTGTCATACTTCTCAAACATATAGTGAATATAGTTGGAACCGATAAAACCTGCTCCTCCTGTTACCAGATATGTTCTCATATATTCTTCCTCCTGATAAGAGGCCATTGCAGTACCTTATTTTCTACAGGATTTGCAACAGCCTCCTTTTTATTGATTAGTTATAGTTTGGATCTGTAGGATCAAAGGTTCCGCTTCCCCTTAATGGTGTCAGAGGATTTCTTCCCAACGGTCCCTTGAAACATTCATCTGATTTGTACTTGCCGTCAAATACACGAATTGTGGAACCATTACAGTTTTCCCAAATCCATTTGGCATCTGCCACACAGCAGCGAATGCATCCGTGAGAAGCCGGATTTCCAAGTTTCAGATATTCTCCTGCCGGAAGATTATTTCCATTCGGCTGACCGCTTGCAACTGAATGAATATAAATTCCATTTACTACATGAGATCCATACTGTCCCCAGGACGGTCCCATAAGCAGCTGCCAGCGACCCGCTCTGGTAATCTTAAATGTTCCAACCTTTGTAGGAGTTTCCGGAAGACCAACAGATACACGGATCGTTTTGATCGGAATTTTTTTGCTGCTGTCTGTGTAAATCGTCATAACTCCGTTCACGCGATCACATTCCAGATAATACTTACTGCGTTTGAATTCACTTGTTCTGTCATTGACACGGTTTCCATACTTGTCAAAACGATAGTTTATTCCATCAATTGTTTTGGTTGTATTCTTCATCAGGCGTCCGGTCTTAGGATCCATATAACGAACCCGATTTTTCGAGTTGTCTATAATGATCCACTCAGTTGTAAATTTTCCGCGCTCGTCAAGACGTCCATATGTACCGTCTGTATACTGGATATTATAATTAGTCAGCGCTGTGCAGTTTTTGAAGTAATATTTTCCTCCATGGATTGTTCTCCATCCGTTTGTAGCCAGATTTCCCTTGCTTCCTGCATAATAATATTTATTATTATACTTGATCCAAGTTCCCTTATACATTTTTCCACGGTACTGTTTTGTGCTGGAACGCTCAAAGAAATAATAGGTATTATTTACTTTTGTCACACCGCTTGCCATACGTCCATCCGGGAGATAATATCTGTCAGAAGCCCAGTAATTCTGTACATTATTACCGCCCTTGGTAAACAGGAACCAGCCTACAAACTTACCGTTGACCGTAACTTTCTGAATTCCGGTTTTCTCCTGCACACATCCGGATGTATTGCCAAAGTAGTAATAACGGTTATTGGTATTTGCTCCCAGTTTCACCCAACGGTTTCTCCAGGCAGCTCTTGTTCCGTCGCTGCAGAAATAATATCTGTATTTTCCATACTTCTGAAGACGGTTTCTGTATACATGTCCATATTTATTTGACAGATAATACTTACCGTTTCCGGCGCGGATCATTTTATTTTTAACCAGATATCCACTGTTATCAATTAAATACAGAACGTCTTTATCCTCAAGAAGCTTATACGCTCCGCTTGCCATTTTTTTGTAACGTCCGTCTGCCTGAAAATACAGCCACTGATTTCCCTTTGACATCTTTCTGTATGCCCAGCCATTCTGGATCATCTGACCCGGAATACCCTTGTCGTTCTTGGATGTACTGAACGCATAGTAAGACTTTTTCGGCTTGATATATACGATACCTTTGTCATAAGGCTTACCGTCAGCCTGAACATAATAGCTTACACCGTCAATCTCATAAATATCAGCCTTGATTTCCTCTTCCCGTCCATCATCGCTATAATGGTGGAAGGCTTCACCGTCCCACATCCATCCGGTCTGCATCTGGCCCAGGTCAGAGTTAAACGGAGTCGGTATCTCCGCTGCTCTGTCAGCAGCAGAATCTGCTGCTACAGTCTCTACCTCAGCTCTGGTATCATCAAGGAAAAAGAACTCTGCATCTGCATCAAAAGCAAATCCGTCTGTTCCCTGTTTCACAACGGTCTGTCCTGTTACAAGATACCCATCTTTGTCAAAATAATAGGTACCTTTTTCCATTTCTGTTCCGTTGCTGTCCACAGTAGTGATTTCTACCATAGTATCTTTGTAATACTGCTCGGAATCCATGGGATCAGCCGGCATTCCTGTCTCAGGAACAGTCTCTGTTTCCGGTACAGTTTCAGCATCGGGAACAGTTTCCGGAATCGTCTCCGGCTGATCTGCTTCTCCCGGTACAGTTTCTGTTTCCGGGATCATCTCTTCATCTGCGTCCGTTCCCTCTTCAGAAGCTGTCATTGATTCTGTACTGATATCTGCAGTCTGAGGTTCTGTCTGAACATCTGTCACAGACTCCTGAACAGTTCCATCGTCTGAAGCTGTTCCGTCAAGAACCTCTGAATTTCCATTATCAACAACTGTATCGTTTGCTTTCGGAAGCTTCTGAAGCATCCACTTATTTCCCTCTTCCAGTTTCCAGCGGGTATAAAGCAAAGTAGCCGTATGCTTTTCTGCATCCTCTGACTCAAAGTCTGCTGCCGGTTCTGCAGTTGTATTTTCCATTTCCGGTACAGTCTGAGGCTTCTGCTCAAGATCAGTCAGATTATCGCCTGAACTGAAAAGATCGTCTGCAAACCCAGTTTCCGGTTCTGTACTGTCTGTCATGCCATTGCTGTCTGTATTGTCAGAAGGTTCATCAGAGGGCTGCTGCACCTCTCCCTCAGGATCTTCAATCGAAATATTGCCACCATCAGTATCTTCCGGCGCCTCTGTTTCACCGCCGTCCATCGGCTCTTCTTCCACAGTCACATCTGATTCAGAATCTGAAAAACTGTTTTCGGAATCTGATTCTACTGCTGAATCCAGCACTGCTGCCGCACCAGCCTCTGTTACCATAGACGAACACATTGTCAGGCTCAAAAGAATTGCCACCACTCGTTTTTTCAACGTACTTCCTCCTTATTTATTCTTCATTCCACATGTTAATATTTATTCACCAAGGCCACTGCTGATAGCTTTGACCATAGCTTTCATTGCTTCCTCCTCATCTGCTCCTTTGCAGACAAGCTCAATTTCATCCCCGCATTTTACGCAGGCTCCCAATACGCTGAGCACGCTCTTTGCATTGGCTGTTCCCCCCTCGTACGTAAAGGTAATCAATGACTGATACTTGATCGCCTCATTACACAAATTTCCCGCAGGCCGCAAATGAAGCCCGGAAGGATTATTGATTGTAATTTTCTGACTGACCATATTGTCTTCTCCTGTTTAACTGTTTTCTTCTGCCTTGGAAATCCTGGAAACCTCAATTTGTGTTTTTACCTCATCCACAAGTTCATATCCCTCGGGAATCTCGATATCAACAACCACCTCGTAAGTTCCTTCTTTTTTATCTTTCAGATCAATGGAGGCTTTAATATTTTTTTCCTTCAGATCTCCCAGGTCCTCTTTTGTTTTCTTTACACGAAGTTCTATCTGCGCTGCATCGAATGCCACCTGCATTCCATCCGGTACATTTTCCACCTTGATATTCTTTGTGGGAACCTCACATACCGTACTGCCTTCCGGAAGGATATTTACATGAATAAATACATCTTCACTGGAATCGCTGGTCAGTTTAAGACCCTCCGGAAGATAATCAGATATATTTATTTTTTCTTCACAGTCCTTATCCCTGCCGGATATATCAATAGCCTCTGCGGGAATCCATACTGTGTTATTCTGCTCAGCAAGAGCATGTAACGCCTCATCGCTTCCCGACACACTAATCACATTGGGCGTAGTGGTAACACCTTCCACCTGATAACCATCTGCCGGCGTTCCGGAGCATTCTGCGCTGATTTTTACATCTGTACGCACTTTCCATAAACGGGCAGTCACATAAACCTTTGACACATTAAGATATGACATATCCTGGCTGCTGAACTGCTCGCCGTTTTTGTCAATGACTGTAACATCTGTCTCTCTGGTCACATCGGAAGATGCGCCACTGACATCAACAGAGGCTGTTACTTTATCTATTTTATTGATTAGAGATGTTGGTCCTGTAATCCTGATTTTCTCAGGACTGGATACTAAATTTCCAATTTCATAGCCTCTTTCAGGCTTTGTATCTTTGGTTGTCACAGTAACAACAAACTCCTTAGTTTCCTTATCCTCTATATGAAGGCTGAGATTCTGAGGAGTCACCTGAATATTCCCCGGGGCAATATTATCTACTGTAGCGGTTATCGGCACCATGACCGGATTTGTGTCCAGGCTCACTGCCTGCTGCAGATCGGCTGCTGCGCGAATATCCGCTGACGTCAGATCATCCAGAACCTTTCTCTGAGCCTTGATTGTGACACGGATCGGCTCCTGTTCCTCATTTCGCATGCACATTTTGCCGTCTGCGTCAATATAGGCTTCATTCAGAAGCTGAACGTCTGTTACTATAAAAGTCTTTTTCACAATCGGATTGTCTATATTAATAGCAAGAAGCCATACCAGAACAGCAACAAGCAGAGAAAGAATTTTCAGAGAGAGATTATTTGTCAGTTTTTCCTTCATGCTTTGACCTCCCTTTTAAAAGCTGTCTCAGTTTGTTGTTATCCACGATTGTTTTATTCTGCGCTTTTTCAAGAATTTCTCTCAGCTTGGCAGATGAAACATTTCTCTCAAGTTTCCCTTCCTGCGCCACAGAAATCTGTCCGGTTTCTTCTGATACGATAATGGTTACAGAATCTGAAACCTCACTGATTCCCACCCCAGCCCTGTGTCTGGTTCCAAGCTGCTTGCTCAGTTCCATATTATCTGACAAAGGGAGATAACAGGTAGCTGCCACTATACGGTTCCCTCTCATAACAACTGCCCCGTCATGAAGAGGAGTATTGTGCTCAAATATATTAATAAGAAGCTGACTGGAAAGAACTGCATCCACATTGATTCCTGTACGGATATATTCATCCAGGCGATTTTTCTGTTCAATAACGATCAGAGCCCCTGTCTTAACCTCCCCCATGTCAAAGCAGGCTTTCACAAGTTCGTTGATCGTTTTATCTGTAAAACGCTCTTTTACTTCTTTTCCCACATCAAAGGGAATGATGGCTGACATGATCCGCTTCTGCCCCAGCTGTTCTACAATTTTACGCAGTTCCGGCTGAAAGATAACGATCACTGCCATAATCAGTACGCCGGAAAGCTTGGACACGATCCACAGGATCGTATTCATCTTAAAAATGTACGCAATGAGCAGAAAGGCACTGATAACCAGAAGCCCCTTCAAAAGAGTATAGGCGCGGGTATACTTGATCCATACCATAAACTGATATACAAATACAGAAATCAACAGAATTTCTATTACATCAATGATATTGACAGAAGGCATATTGATATGCGACAGATATCTGTTCAATACACTTATGATGTTCTGCATAACGGCTCCTCTCTTTCTTATGCGTCCTCAGGTTACAAAATCAGGTTTCTATTATAAATCCTTCAGAGATTCCTCCAGTTTCTTCTCAAAATCAACGTTGTCAACAGATGGTTTTCTGAGCATCTGCTCTTCCTGCCGCGGCCGGTTGTTTACAGCCTTTTTCTGCGGTTCCTGTCCATGGAACAGAGGCTCGTTGTATTTCACCACACGCTCATTCTGACTTTTTTCTTCCCTCGGCGGCTCGGCGTTGATCTTTTTGATGCTGCGCTCAGAAGTTGCAACAAGCGCCTTGGGAACTGCTTTTACATAATAATAATACTCATCGTCCTCATATTCAAGCCTTTCTGTACGTGTATAGTCTCCGCCGTAAACAAAAAACTCAAGTACAAGTCCAATAAGGACAGACACAACAGAAAAGATGATCATCGGAACCACTGAAATAGAAATCCCCATAAAAATACTTCCAATCAGCATAATAACCACGTAAATCACACCGCCTGCCACAATAGCGATCCGCCATGCGTAATCGAACATTCTTGTTCTGATCAGATTCACAACCAGGATCACAGCTACAAATGCAACCAGGGTCAGCCACATCTCCCCGTTTTTCATAAGTCCATCAGAAAGAAGCGTGATCCTGTCCAGAATCTCGGCATCCGGATTCTGCAGCATCTGAGACTGACTTCCAAGAAATCTTACAAAATAATAGAGGATCACACCGCCTGCTGCCGGAAGTGCAGAAAGCGCACTGCTTAAAAGGCCGCAGCCAACCGGCAGAAGTACCGGAAGGTCAAATGCACAGGCAAGCGGTGTCAAAACCACAACAATATTCTGCTCTGTACTGAATCTGAGAAATACGATCATCATAAAAAGAATCAGAACAAGCATGAATCCCGCAACATCGATTCCCAGAGCATAGCTGTGACCCACCATCATAGCAAATCCTGCAAATATAGTCATTGCAGATGGCAGAATAGAACAGATCAGCGCAAGTATCAGTACCACAAATATATTATCCAGAGCTGTCATATATCCCATATTGGAATTGATCCATATAAAATATACCAGAGCCAGAACAAATTTCATCAATGGCTGCAGATACATTTCATATTTTGCATAGAATCCTTTTATTTTCTGTTTAAATTCCAGTAAAGCTGTCATTTCCGATACCCTCCCGCAGTTCCTCTGCCTGCTGCTTTTTTCTCTTCGCGCGCATAAATCTTGCTGAGTTCAGTAAGCTGGCTGTAATACTCCCGCACACTCTTTTTGGCTTTATAATACCGCACAGAATACTGAATATAAGTAAGAACAGAATATACTACAAGAACAACAGCATATCCTACAATTATGTAAATACCCATGGAAACAAGATTCATCTTATGGATATTTTCCATCAGATACTCACCAAAATATACAGCTACTGCAGCAATTGCCAGCGCATACCCGATGGTAACAAGAAAAAAGTTCTTGATCAGAGCCAGTCCGATATAGTCACTTCTGTAATACTTGCTGACCGGAAGGTATCTTCTGCCTTTTCCCTGCTCATACATAGCAATTTTGGTCATTATTTTAACCTTTTCTTCGTTGATCATGATCTACTCCTCAATAAGCAATCTGTTTCTGAAAAAACCGCCGGACATATCTGTCTCCTGTATTTTCTGTAAAAGGACACAGATATTCACAGTAATTTAATTGTAACATATATCATTATCCATGAAAAGTGTTTTTATGGTTTTTCTACTGCTGTCCTGCGCACAGCGTAATAAAATACACCTGCTCGGCGCCGGCTCCCTTCAGGCACTGAGCCATGGCATCCACAGTACTTCCTGTTGTGTATACATCATCAATCACCAGTACGGTAAGTCCCCGGATATTTTCCTCTGCGCGGAAAGCATCTGCAAGATTTTGTTTTCTCTGAGCTGCATTCAGCTTTTTCTGGGATTTTGTATTGCGGATCTTTTTTACCAGTCCATAAGCCACAGGGATCTGAAGCTGTTCTCCCACTCTGTCAGCCAGATATGCAGACTGATTAAAACCTCTCATACGCTGCTTCCGGCCTGTAAGGGGAACTGGTACGATCACATCCGGCTTCCATCTCATAATATCTTTTCCTGTGTATTTACAGACTGCATCCGCATAATAATCTCCGTATTCCCTGCAGCCATAATATTTGTATCTCACAAGCGACTGCCTGAGCTTTCCATTATAAATAAAAACAGATCTTCCCTGATCAAAGCTGCGGCAAAGCGCCGAGCATTCCCTGCAGTATTCTTCCTGCTTTTTTACAGGCTTTCCGCATTTCAGACAATAATCCTCTCCGATCCTGCAAAATACAGTTTCACACTCCGGACAGATCAGCGTTTTCTGATTTTTCAGTATTCTGTGACACACAGGGCAGTGCCTGGGATAAAGGATATTGAGAAACGCATTCACATATTTATTCAAAAACAGTCCTTTCTCCCCGATGAAAAAGGTATCTACAGCTCCTCTTTTAATCTGATATCAAGAGAGCTGTAGCGTCTCTGCTGCTTTTCGTTTTTTATCATTTCCCGGAAAGTTTCTTCGCTGCCCACAATGGTCACGCACCGGCGCGCTCTTGTGACAGCCGTATACAGCAGATTTCTGTTTAAAAGCATCCTTGGTCCGGACAGAAGAGGAATCACCACTGCCGGATACTCAGAACCCTGGGATTTATGTATGGTCACTGCATAGGCAAGCTCCAGTTCTTCCAGCTGCTTAAAAGAATATTCCGCACAGCGTCCGTCCTCGAACTCCACTTCCGCTGTTTCCGAAAATTCATTGATCGTTTTCAGAATCCCCGTGTCACCGTTAAAGACACCCACGCCCTTATCTACAGGAATCCCGTACCTTCCGCGGATCTCCCACTCAAGCTGATAGTTATTCCGGATCTGCATGACTTTGTCGCCTTCCCGGAACAGACCCTGACCATATTCTTTTTCTTTTTTGGATGGTTCCGGAGGATTCAGATAACGCTGCAGGATCTGGTTCAGCCTTTCCACGCCCAGAAGTCCCTTTCGCATAGGTGTCAGAACCTGGATATCAAACGGCTTTGCCTCAACATATCTGGGAAGCTTTTCCTGGATCAGGGCAATCACCACTCGGATGATAATATCTGCATCCTGTCTCTTCAGAAAAAAGAAATCGCTGCTTTTATTACTGAGAGTCACCTGTTCTCCCCTGTTGATCTTGTGGGCATTGACAACAATATCACTCTCTGACGCCTGCCGGAAGATCTTTTTCAGCTCTACCACCGGAAATTCTCCGCTTCGGATAATGTCTCTTAAAACATTTCCCGGCCCCACACTTGGAAGCTGGTTTTCATCTCCTACAAGAATCAGCCGTGTTCCTGCGGTTACTGCCAGAAGAAGGGAATGCATCAGCTGAATATCAACCATAGACATCTCATCTATAATGATCACATCTGCTTCAAGAGGATTTTCCGCATTTCGCTCAAAATGAACTGCCTGTCCCTGTCTTTCCTCTTCCGGCATTCCGTTTAATTCCAAAAGCCGGTGTATGGTCTGAGCTTCATAGCCTGTAGCCTCTGTCATCCGCTTTGCAGCCCTTCCTGTAGGCGCTGCCAGACGCAGTTCACTGCCTTCTCCTTCAAAAAAACGGATAATTGCGTTAATGGTTGTCGTTTTTCCGGTTCCCGGTCCTCCGGTTAAAATAAAAAGACCGTGGCCGGCAGCCTCGGTCACTGCTTTTTTCTGCATTTCATCCAGTGTTGTGCCTGTTTCCTTTTCAATCTGGGCAATCCTGCGCTGCACAAAAGCTTCATCCTCAGGACAGTCAATATTCAGCTCTCTTAACATTCTGGCGGTATTGAGCTCCAGGTAATAAAAACGACTGGGGTAAACCAGTACCATTTCCCCCTCTTCTTTCTGGATCACCTTTCTTTCCATGGAAAGATCCATAAGGTGCTTTTCCATATAGGAGGCGTCCACTCCAAGAAGCTCGGAGGATCTCCGGAACAGTTCCTCTTTCGGAAGATACACATGGCCTTCTCCTGTCGCCTGTAAAAGAGTATACATCATTCCGCTTTTGATCCTGTAATCTGAATCTGTATGAATACCTATGCGCCCTGCGATCTCATCCGCGATTTTAAACCCCACGCCACTGATGTCATCTGCAAGGCGGTAAGGATTTTCCTGAAGAACACTGTAAACAGAATCTCCGTATTTCTGATAGATTTTTGCCCCCAGATTCAGGGAGATCCCGTATTTCTGCAAAAACATCATTGCTTTTCGCATATCTGCCTTTTCTTCCATCTGAGCAGCGATCTCGCGGGCCTTTTTTTCACTGATCCCCTTGATCTCAGCCAGACGTTCAGGCTCTTCTTCCACGATCCGAAGGGTATCTGCCCCAAACCTGCGGACAATCCTGGCAGCCAGAGCCGCTCCAATCCCCTTAATAGCCCCGGAGCCAAGGTAGCGCTCCATTGCCATGGCATCCTCAGGCATTTTTTCTGTAAAAGAGGTGATCTGGAACTGTTTTCCATAAATATGATGATTGATAAAATTCCCGGAAGCCTCAATGGTGGCTCCCTGGCTGATCACAGGAAAAGTTCCCACACAGGTCAGCTCCTCATCGTCGCCTTCTGTTCCTTTCAGAACAAGGACCGTATATCCGTTGTCTTCATTTCTGAATATAATATGGTCAATATATCCTGTTACGCTTTCACTCATCTTACTCTTCCATTCTTGCTCTTACTTCAGCATATTTTCCGGTTCCTACAGCAACTACGCTCATTGCATTCTGCACGGTCAGTGTGCTGACTCCTGTTTTCCTCTCGATCAGCGTATCCATTCCCCGAAGAAGCGCGCCGCCTCCCGTAAGAACAATCCCGCGGTCAACAATATCTGCCGCCAGTTCCGGCGGAGTTTTTTCAAGAACCCCATGCACAGTCTCTACGATCTGTCCTGTGGCATCCTTCAGAGCAGCCCGCACTTCTTCAGAGGTCAGCTTAACTGTTTTGGGAAGTCCTGTCATAATGTTTCTGCCTTTTACCTCCATAACATGAGGACTGGACTCTTCAATTGCCGTTCCTATTTTGATTTTTATTTCCTCTGCCATATCCTCTCCGATAAAAAGGCTGTGGCTTTTGCGCACGTAATTCATGATTGCCTGGTCAAAGGCGTCTCCTGCCACCTTAACAGAGGCAGAAACAACCACGCCTCCCAGAGAGATCACTGCCACATCTGTGGTTCCTCCGCCTATGTCTACGATCAGATTTCCAAAAGGCTTGGTTACATCCACACCGGAGCCTATGGCTCCGGCAATTGGCTCGTCTACCAGAAAAACTTCTCTGGCCCCGGCCTGATAAGTAACTTCCTCAACAGCTTTTCTCTCAATCTCCGTAATCCCGCTTGGAACGCAGATACTGATCCGGGGCTTACGGAAAACTCTGTTTCCCATTGCCTTTGTTATAAAATATTTCAGCATTTTTTCTGTAACATTAAAGTCAGCGATCACTCCCTGACGTATAGGGCGGATCACTTCCATATTAGAGGTCACATGGCCTGCCATCTGACGGGCCTCTTCCCCTATGGCTCTGATCTTTTCTGTATTTTTATCATAAACAACTACAGAAGGTTCCTGAAGAACAAGTCCCTTTGCCGTAGAATACACCAGACAGTTTCTGGTGCCCAGATCGATTCCGATATCACTTGCAGGCATAATGCCCTCCTTTCTGACCAAACTCTGTCTCTGACGTAATTTTGTACCGGAGAATTCTTTACCTCTCCGACAGTTCTCTGTTTACTGCTTCAGATATCTGGCCACGTACTGTCCCGTATAGGATTCCGGTATTTTTACAATTTCTTCGGGCGTTCCCTTTGCGATCACTGTTCCGCCCCGATCGCCGCCCTCAGGTCCCATGTCAATAATATAATCTGCTGTTTTGATCACATCAAGATTATGCTCGATCACTACTACTGTATTTCCACCGTCTGCCAGACGTTTCAAAATATCTACCAGTTTATGCACATCCGCGAAATGAAGACCGGTTGTGGGCTCGTCCAGAATATAGATGGTTTTTCCTGTGCTTCTTCTGCTGAGTTCCGTTGCCAGCTTGATTCTCTGCGCCTCTCCTCCGGAAAGCTCTGTGGAGGGCTGGCCAAGGCGGATATAGGAAAGTCCCACATCATATAAGGTCTGGATCTTCCTGCGGATAGACGGGATATTTTCAAAAAATCCCAGCGCCTCTTCCACGGTCATATTCAGCACATCATAAATATTTTTGTCCTTATACTTGACTTCCAGGGTTTCACGATTGTATCGTTTGCCTTTGCAGACCTCACAGGGCACATAAACATCTGATAAAAAATGCATCTCAATCTTGATGATTCCGTCTCCGCTGCAGGCTTCACATCTTCCGCCCTTTACATTAAAGCTGAAGCGTCCCTTTTTATACCCTCTTGCCTTGGCGTCTGCCGTAGAAGCAAAAAGATCCCGGATCTGATCAAAAACTCCTGTATAAGTTGCGGGATTGGATCTGGGAGTTCTTCCTATAGGAGACTGGTCAATACTGATCACCTTGTCAAGCTCTTCCAGTCCCAGTATTTCCTTATGTTTTCCCGGAATGATACGGGCTCTGTTCAGGTCTCTCGCCAGAGTTTTATAAAGCACCTCGTTGATCAGAGAGCTTTTTCCCGATCCGCTGACACCGGTGACACAGGTCAGAATCCCAAGAGGAATATCCACATTTACCTGTTTCAGATTGTTCTCCGAAGCTCCGCGGATCTTCAGCCATCCCGTTGGCTTCTTCCGCTCCTCCGGTATCGGGATTCTGCATTTTCCACTTAAATAAGCGCCTGTTATGGAATTTTCATTTTTCATCAGATCTTCTGCAGTTCCCATTGCCACAAGTTTTCCACCATGCTCCCCGGCTCCGGGACCAATATCCACAACACAGTCTGCAGCCCGCATGGTATCTTCATCATGCTCTACCACAATCAGGCTGTTTCCCAGATCTCTCAGACGCATCAGCGCTTTCAGAAGCTTGTCGTTATCTCTCTGATGGAGTCCGATACTTGGCTCATCCAGAATGTAGGCCACTCCTACAAGACCGGAACCGATCTGCGTTGCCAGACGGATTCTCTGCGCTTCCCCTCCGGAAAGAGTTGCTGTAGCCCGTCCCAGAGAAAGGTAGTCAAGTCCTACCTCTGCCAGAAATCCCACTCTTGCCCGAACCTCCTTCAGAATCTGCCTTCCGATCAGTTCCTGCTGTTCTGTCAGCTTCAGTTCAGCCAGAAACTTCTTCAGATTCTCTATGGAAAGAGCCGTCAGCTCATAAATATTCTTATTGCCAACAGTAACAGCCAGAGCTTCTTTTTTCAGACGCTGTCCCTTACAGGTTTTGCATGGGGTGATGCGCATAAAAGTTTCATATTCCTGCTTCATGGCATCGGAACCGGTCTCCCGGTATCTCTGCTCCACATTTTTGATCAGTCCCGGAAACGCCACATCATAAACGCCTTCTCCTCTCTGACCCTTATAATAAACCTTGACAGACCTGCCTTCTGTTCCATGGATCAGCACATCTTTTATTTTCTGGGGATAATCCTGAAAAGGTGTGTCCAGGCTGAAATTATATTCCTTTGCAAGAGCATCTAGAATGGCTCTTGTAAAGCTTCCCTTATCCGTACAGGACTGCCATCCCATCACGGCGATAGCTCCCTGAGAAATACTCAGTGATTTATCCGGAATCATCAGATCCTCATCAAATTCCATTTTGTATCCAAGACCGTAACAATCCGGACAGGCTCCAAAAGGATTGTTAAAAGAGAAACTTCTTGGCTCGATCTCATCAATGCTGATCTGACAGTCAGGGCAGGAAAAGCTCTGGCTGAAGGTCAGAACATTTCCGTCCATGGTATCTACCATGAGAAGTCCCTCTGCAAGATCCAGAACAGTTTCAATGGAATCTGCCAGTCTTTTTTCGATTCCCGGTTTTACCACAAGACGGTCTACGATAATTTCAATATTATGTTTGATATTTTTGTCCAGCTTAATCTCTTCTGACAGTTCATACAGGCTTCCGTCAATCTGAACACGGACAAATCCGCTTCTTTTTGCCTGTTCCAGAAGCTTGACATGGGTTCCCTTCCGCCCTCTGACCACAGGAGCCAGAAGCTGAAGCTTTGTCCGCTCAGGCAGAGACATGATATGATCCACCATCTGATCAACGGTCTGTTTTTTTATCTCTTTTCCGCACCTGGGACAATGAGGAATTCCTATTCTTGCATACAGAAGACGAAGATAGTCATAAATTTCCGTCACGGTTCCCACTGTGGAACGGGGATTTCGGTTGGTGGATTTCTGGTCAATGGAAATTGCCGGAGGAAGCCCTTCAATCATTTCCACATCCGGTTTTTCCATCTGTCCCAGAAACTGTCTTGCATAGGAAGAAAGAGATTCCATATAACGTCTCTGTCCTTCTGCATAAATGGTATCAAAAGCCAGAGAAGATTTTCCGGATCCACTGACACCTGTCAGAACCACAAATTCATCTCTCGGAATATCCACGCTGAGGTTTTTCAGATTATTTACATTTGCCCCGCGGATTCTGATAAACTTTTTGCCTGTTGTATGTTCAGCCATTTGTTCCTCCAATTTCTATCCTGTATATACCTGGATTCTGTATCCTGCTTTTGGTTTCAGCCCTTCAGTCCTGAAGAAAATCTGACAGAATGTGATTGCTTACATGTATTCCCTTTCGCGTAAAACGCCAGAATCCACCGCTTTCTTCCAGAAATCCCATGGCTTCATATTTTTTCAGAACTTGTCCGTAAATTTCTTCAATTTCTTTTCCGAAACGTCCCCTGAACTCCTGAACAGAAATGCCTTTTGTCATCCGAAGTCCAAGAAACATAAACTCTTCCTGCTGCTCCTTTTCTGACAAAGCAGCAACATCCCGGCGGATTATCCGGGGTTTTCTGCTGTTCTCCAGATATTCCTGCAGATTCCGGGTATTGCAGAACCGGTATTCCCTCTGTTCCAGACTGCAGTATTCTGTTCCGTCCATACCTTCTCTTTCAGAGCTTCCACTGGTTTCCTCTCCACAGAGGCATTTCCATAGTTCTTCATCTACAAGAGAGGCTGCTCCCAGTCCAAGTCCAAGATACTCTGTTCTTTTCCAGTAACCTATATTATGTCTGCACTCATATCCATTCTTTGCATAATTAGATATTTCATACTGTTCAAATCCATATCTCTTCAGAATATCTGCCGTATCTTCATACATCTGATATTCCTCATCCTCACCGGGAAGCTTCAGTTCTCTCTGTGCAAAAGGCGTCCCAGCTTCCACGATCAGGCTGTAGGCGGATATATGCTCCGGCTTCAGTTCTGCTGCAGTTTTCAGATTATGTATCCACTTTTCACAGGTCTGTTCCGGAATTGCTGACATCAGATCAATATTAATATTGTCAAATCCGGCAGCTCTTGCCAGCTCATAGCTTTCCAGAAATTCTTCATACGTATGAATCCTTCCAAGAATCTGAAGCTCCCTGTTATCCGCTGACTGAAGTCCCAGACTGAGACGGTTGATACCGGCCGCCCGATATATTTCCAGCTTATCAGAAGAAAGAGTACCGGGATTGGCCTCTATGGTGATCTCTGCATTCTCAGAAAATTCAAACCTGTCTCTGAGAGCCGCCATGATCCGCTCCATGTCCGAAGCATCCAGAAGAGACGGCGTTCCTCCTCCTGTAAACACAGAAACAACTTCTCTGTCCAGGTGTTCCGGAAGCGCCTGAATTTCTCTAATAAGAGCCTCTGTATATGCTTTCCTGGTCTCTGTGCCGGACGGACCGGAAAGGAAATCACAGTAATCACATTTCTTCACACAAAAAGGAATGTGAAGATAAAGTTCCAGAGGTTTTTTCCCTTTATTCTTCAATAATGTCCTCCTGATCTCCTGTGTCGCTGCCGTTATCGGTTTCCGGTTCCGGACTTTCTGCGTTTTCGGAGTTATCACCTGTTTTGCTGTCGGTTTCTTTATCGTCTGCCTTGTCCCCGTTGACCAGGTATTCATTTACCATGGTAATATTTCCATTTTTGACTACTGCCTTCTGATCCATTTTATCCGGTTCAGGCGCAGGCGACGGCTCAGGTGTGATACTGATCTTCAGAACCTGCTGAGTGGCCGGATCCTTTTTCTTTTTGCCGCAGCCGCATCCTGCCATAAACACACAGAGCAGAAGCACGGAAACAACAACCAGCTTTCTTACTGTATTTTTTTTCATTTCCTATCTCCAATTCTGACAGGCTCAGGCCTGTTCAGGCTATTTTCCTTACTGTTCCTGACCTTTACAGCCTTCTGCGTCCAGTCACCTATTAGCACTAGTTTGACCTTCACAGAATTCCTTATTTCTCATCCAGCTTCAGGACACTCATAAAGGCTTTCTGAGGAATTTCCACATTTCCTACCTGACGCATGCGCTTCTTTCCCTCTTTCTGTTTTTCCAGAAGCTTTTTCTTACGGCTGATATCGCCGCCATAGCATTTGGCAAGCACGTCTTTACGCATGGCCTTAACTGTCTCTCTGGCAATGATCTTGCTTCCGATCGCTGCCTGAATCGGAATTTCAAAAAGCTGTCTGGGAATTTCCTCTTTCAGCTTCTCGCACATTTTACGTCCTCTTTCATAGGCAGTTTCCGCATGAACAATAAAGGAAAGGGCATCTACCTCTTCCTTATTTACAAGAATATCCAGCTTCACAAGCTCGCTGCGCTCATAACCGCAGAGATCATAATCAAGAGATGCATATCCTCTGGATCTGGATTTCAGAGCGTCAAAGAAGTCATAAATAATCTCATTCAGAGGCAGTTTATATTTCAGAAGCGCACGGGTTTCCTCCATATAATCCATGCCAATATACTGTCCCCGGCGTTCCTGACAAAGATCCATGATCGCGCCGATAAATTCCGTCGTTACCATGATCTCAGCATTTACCATAGGCTCTTCCATATATTCAATTTCTGAGGGATCCGGAAGATTGGACGGATTGGTAAGTTCGATCACCTCTCCGTTTGTTTTATAGACCTTATAAATAACGCCTGGAGCGGTAGTAACAAGATCAAGGTTATATTCTCTCTCCAGTCTCTCCTGAATGATCTCCAGATGAAGCAGTCCCAGAAATCCGCAACGGAAACCGAAGCCCAGCGCTACAGAAGTCTCCGGCTCATAGAAAAGAGACGCATCGTTTAACTGAAGCTTTTCCAGAGCGTCTCTCAGATCCCCGTACTTGGCTCCGTCTGCCGGATAAAGTCCGCAGTAAACCATAGGCTGAACCTTCTTATATCCGGGAAGCGCCTCCGCACACGGTCTGGTCACTTCTGTAACCGTATCGCCTACGCGGGTATCACTGACGTTTTTGATGCTTGCTGTAAAGTAACCTACCATTCCCGCAGACAGCTCATCACATGGAATAAAACGGCCGGCTCCAAAATATCCAACCTCCACAACCTCTGTTGAAAAACCTGTTGCCATCATTTTTACTTCTGTGCCTTTTCTGATACATCCGTCCATCAGCCTGCAGAATACAATAACACCTTTATAGGAATCATAGATAGAATCAAAGATCAGGGCTTTTAACGGAGCATCCGGATCTCCTTCCGGCGCCGGGATCTTCTCCACGATCTGTTCCAGCACATCCTCAATATTCAGTCCTGTTTTTGCAGAGATCCTTGGCGCGTCCTCTGCCTCCAGTCCGATCACATCCTCGATCTCACTGATCACGCGGTCCGGTTCCGCGCTTGGAAGATCGATCTTATTGATCACCGGAAGCACATCCAGATTATGTTCAAGAGCCAGATATACATTTGCCAGTGTCTGAGCCTCAATTCCCTGAGCAGCATCTACCACAAGGATGGCTCCGTCACAGGCCGCAAGGCTTCTGGAAACCTCATAATTAAAATCCACATGTCCCGGCGTATCGATCAGGTTAAAAATATATTCTTCTCCATCCTTTGCTTTATAAACAATCCGGACTGCCTGCGATTTAATAGTAATCCCTCTTTCTCTTTCCAGATCCATATTATCCAGAATCTGCGCCTGCATTTCTCTCTGTGTCAGAAGTCCGGTCTTCTCAATAATACGGTCGGCAAGTGTGGACTTGCCATGGTCTATATGTGCAATAATGCAGAAATTACGAATCTTGCTCTGATCTGTCATTCCGCAGCGTTCCTCCTCTTATCTCAGTGTATTTTCGTTATATCGTGCCCCATTATAGCATATCCGCCCTCATCAAGTCCAGTTATCAGCCCTGCTTTCCAAGGCCTTTCGCAGTCATACATGCTATTTGTTTTCCTGCTTTCATTATACAAACATACGTTCATATTTTCAAGACCTATTTTCTTTTTTCCTTCGACAAAACTTAAATGCATTTTTAAATTCCATCTGGCAAAAGTAAATACCATATCTGTAAATGAGCAGATTTAAAAAGCACACAAAATCTTCGCTGTTTTGTCTTTACAGGATATACAAATAAAGTTTAAAATTTGTTTATGTCCGCATACTGTAGATTTTGTTCTACAAAATTCTGTATTGTCTTATTTACAGTTCCATATAACGCATAAATCCTTATAATATATAAATAAACAGAAACTGCTCCTGCATATATCCCCTATTGCCTTTAAGAATTTTTATTCTGTATAATGTGAACAAGTTTTTTCACTCCCCTGTCAGAACCCTGTTGAGAATATCTGCAAAGGGTTCCATGGCATTTTTTACCTCCTGCACCGTGTTTGTCTGAGCGCCGGCTTCCAGAAGAACTGCTCTCTTGCAAAGATGCAGATTATACCTTAATCCGGACAGATAAATCCCCCTGTAAAAATCCGGATAATACTGCGCGGCCTGGTATTCCATCTGAAAAGAAAAAGCAAGATTATCCTGTATGTATGGATTGGGCAGGTAATCTACCGTTCCTCCTGAGACTGTATAACTGAGCCCGTTAAAGAACATGATCTGGGCCGTAGGTTTGCCGTTGATCTCTGTTACCAGCCGACGATCCTCCGCCACACCATCCCTGTGAAGATCTATTACTACTTCTATAGAAGGATTTTCTTTCAGAATCTGTTCTATATAAGGCCGGGCGTAATCATAGGCTTTATTCCTGTCCAGCACGCCTCCTGCCAGATCAAATTCTTCTGTTACGTGAAGTACCTGATATCCATAGGTTTCTGTAAGGATTTCCGCCAGATAATTCCCTACTCCCACAATAGAATCCTCCACCACGCCTTCTCTGGAATCTGCAAAAGTTTCCTGTGTATGGCTGTGATAAATAAGAATCTGAGGCGTCCGCGGATCCTTCTTTACCGTAAGATCATTTGCCAGAAATTCTGCGGCATTCAGCTGCTCTGCGCTGGTGGCAGTGTCTTCGTCCACAATAAAAAAATTATCCAGCAGATAATTATAGTCTGCCAGCATTTCAGGTGCCAGATCAATAACCGGAGCAGGCTGTATCTGCGCCAGGGCAGGCTGTGCAGAGGCTGCTGAACTGACTGCCGGACTGGCAGTGGGATCTGATACCGGGCTGACTTCCGGTTTTGATGTGGGAATCGCCTCTGTCTCAGAGCTTTTCTTTTCTCCGGTCACCTGCGGTTCCTGCAAGTGCCTGTCCGATTCTTCTGTTTTTTCTTCCGATTTTTCATTTTCTGACAGGTGTGCTTCCGGTCTGTTCTTTTCTTTTTCAACAGCCGTTTCCTGATTTTCCCACATATCGTCACTGCCCGACTGAAGATTTTCCGCCTTCATCATATCAGCCAGATATTTTGCATTACTTTCCACAAGTTTTTCATAGGTTTCAGGATCTTCTCTCTGAGGAACACTTGTTGCTTCTTCCTCCAGAAAGCAGTAAAGCGGCAGCTGCCTGTACACATTTCCCCGCAAAAAAAACGATCCCGGAACCAAAAGCAGAACCGCAAAAAAGAAAACGCTCAAAATAATGCAGGTTACTTTCTGGAGCTTTGTCATAGAATCACCTCTTTCAAAGAATCCTATGACAAAAATGATATGATTATACCCCTGTATTTCCGGAAATATGCTGCTGTCAAAGTATTTCCCGGTAATATATTCTGATTCTCTGCGACAGCAGCAATAAGCTTTATCTATGCAGAAATCTATTTTCTGATTTTTCCATCAGACGCCTGAAAAAGCCATATTCAGCCCCTCTGATATGGTAAAGCTTAAATATTTTACAGTTTCATCCACATCCTTCGGTGTCACAAACATACTGTAAAGATTTGGCGCAATCATTTCCTCCAGGAACTCTTTCTGCTCCTGTTCCTCCAGCGCATCCAGAAGATGTTCCATAGAATCATGGACAATCGTTGCCGCATCTACTACTGTGGGAACCCCGATTCCAATTACTTTTACCTGAAGATTCTCTTCCGTAAGTCCGATCCTGTGATTTCCCACCCCGGAGCCTGGATGAATCCCCGTATCCGTGATCTGGACTGTCCGGTTCAGCCTTCGGATACTGCGGGCTGCCAGGGCATCTACCGCAATAACAAGATCCGGCTTTGTTTCTGCCACTACACCCATTACAATTTCTGAAGTTTCCATTCCTGTCTGAGCCATAACGCCCGGCGCAAGACCACTGACCCGGTGCAGAATTTCCTTTTCTGTACTTTTCAGTCCGTATTCTCTGATAATATGACGGGTCATCCTGAGATTATCCACAACGTGGGGACCCAGGGCATCCGCTGTAATTGCCTGATTTCCCAGACCTACCACAAGAACTGATGTCTCCCGCTTCAGATTGACAAGCTTTCTCAGATGACGGGCGATCTCTTCTGAAATTTCTCTGTGATAATCCTCGTCCGAGGCCGAAAGATTTGGCGCTTCTATGGTAATATAATTTCCCTGAGGCCTTCCCATAGCCTTTGCCCCGTTTTCTGTTGTTATTTTAACAACCGTAGTGCGGATGTCTCTTTCTTCGTCATATTGTTCTTTCACTTCCACTCCCCTAAGCTCTGTATTGCTTTGGGCAAAGCTCTCCGTTGCCTCAAGAGCCAGATCCGTTCTGATTCTGCTGCTTCCTGACATTTTTCCCTCCATGCCTGTAAATGATATTGGCAGTGTCTTTTTCTCTGCGATACACACAATTCTGTCCCATGTGATATAAATCATGCTCTCCTTTTCCCGGGATATCTGAAATAAGTTCCAGTGTTATACTGTGTGTAACGCAATAAATAACTCCTTTTCTATAAGATTTACATTTTTATGAGAATTATGTATTGACATTCCAGAATATGTATACTAAAATAAATAAGCATGTTTACAGGAGCGCCCGTGTCTGTTCCTGTAGCAATCAATCAAAAAAACTCGAAATGGAGGTGTCCACATTGGCTAACATTAAATCTGCAAAGAAAAGAATCTTAGTAAACAGAACTAAAGCTGCGAGAAATAAGTCTATCCGTTCTGCTGTTAAAACTTCCATCAAAAAGGTAGAAGCTGCAGTTCAGAATAACGACAAGGCTGCTGCACAGGTTGCACTTAACGAGGCAATTGCTACAATCAGCAAAGCTACATCCAAAGGTGTTTACCACAAAAATAACTGTGCAAGAAAAGTTTCCCGTTTAACAAAAGCCGTAAACAACATCGGCTAATAAAAACGCCTTTTATTTTTAATTATAAGCTTATAATTAAAAAAGACAGTCACAACCGTCATGTGACTGTCTTTTTTTCTTTGCCTTATAACCGACTTTCAATTTTGTTTACATATTTTTTCAAAAGAATTGCCCATTCTGACATCTGTATCTCTGTAAAATTTGGAGCAAGCCCACTGATACTAATAGCTGCATATACACTTCTTGTACGATCAAAGATTGGCATTGCCATACATTTCACACCAAATTCATGCTCCATATCGTCAATAGCATACCCTCTCTGCCTAGTACGAACCAATTCCTCCATTAAAACAGATTTATCTGTTATACTATTTTCAGTAAATGCCGTCAGATCATGTTCCTCTATATACTCCCGAATCTCACGTTCACTCATATGGGCCAGCATAGCCTTGCCAAGTCCTGTACAGTACATCTGCGCTCTTTCCCCGAGAATTGAACGCATAAGTTCTACCGACTCTGCCGGATACATGGCTTCAAGATATAGAACCTCCCAGCGATAGGGAACTGCCAAATAACATCTTTGTCCAGTAATATTGGAAAGTTCCTGCATATATGGCATAGCAATTTTGGTAATTGAATATGTATCTGCCATAGCCTTACTCAAGTTAAAAATCTGTATTCCCAGACGATACTTGCCTGTTTCTTCATCTTGTTCCAGATATTCCATTGCCTTCAGAGTTGACAGAATATTATGTACTGTGCTTTTATATAAGCCAAAATATTCACTGATTTCCGTTACTCCCAGCACGGGCTTATCTGTAAAAAGATTCAGGATTTCTAAGGCTTTTTGAAGACTTTTAACCTTAATCTCGTTATTATTTGTCATTGCTTTCTCCTGTACATTCCTTCTTTCTGCTTCCTTCAGCTGCACCTTAGATGTAAAATTAGTATAACAAAGATATTTTTTATATTCAACAATGTTTGGAAAAATATTCCAATATTTCATCTATACCAGTCTGTTCTTCGGTTCTGATCCAGAAAATACTGCCAACAGAGCTTTTGCTGTTGCAACAGAAGTCAGTTCACAATTTTCATAGGTTTCGGCCGAAATATGAGGTGTTGCAATATAATTTTTCATTTCAAACAATGGATTACCAAGATCAACTGGTTCTGCCTCAAATACATCTGTGGCAAATCCTGCCAGTTTTTTACACCTTAAAGCCTCTGCTACATCCTGTTCATTGACAATGCTTCCCCGAGCAGTATTAATTAGAACTACTCCATCTTTCATTTTTTTCAAAGTTTCTTTACAAATCAAATGTTCTGTTTCTGATGTAGCTGGAAGATGGATTGAGATAATATCCGACTGTCCCAGAACCTCCTCTAAAGAAACCAGCTCCACTCCCAGATCAGATGCTGCAGCAAGATTAGGATATTTATCATATGCAATAATCCGAGGATGAAACCCACCTAACCGTTCTGCCAGATTCCGGGCAATTGCGCCAAAGCCCAATAACCCAATAGTTTGACTTTTCAACTCATGAAACATCGGCCTGGGCCACTGTCCTCTGCGAACAGCTGCGTTCATTTCCGGAATCCTTCTGACTGCACTGAGAATCAGCGCCGCAGACTGCTCTGCCACTGCTGAAGAGTTGATTCCCGGACAATTGCTGACAACAATTCCGTATTTCTTTGCCGCTTCCAGGTCAATATTATCCACTCCTACTCCAAATCTTGCAATAATCTTTAGTTTTGGCGCACACCTGTATACATCTTCATCCCAGGTATCCACACCCGCAACCACTCCATCAACATCTCCTATGACTTCTTTCAATTCCTCAAAAGTATACGGTCTCCCATGAGGATTTTCTATGATTTCACAACCAGCTTCCACAAGAAGCCTTCTACCTGTCTGGCAATATTTTGAGTAATTTGTCGCTGTTACAAGTACCTTCATTCAAACATCCTCCCTCAACAAAATATATTACTGTTATCTTTATGGCTTTTTAAAGGAGAATCTCCTTTTTCATAAATTCTGTAATCCGCGACAGTTGTTCCACCTCAAGTTGAGCTGTCTCATTCAACAAACACATAGGCTTTGTTCTGGTATAAATAGATACAAAATTTCCGATTTTTTTCTGATGATATTTAGCATTTACCGGATATACCTGACGCTCAATCATAGAGGCCACCGTCAAAAAATCCGCTACAAGACGGGCTTTATCTGGATATGTTTCATAGTTTTCACAAAGCCAGACATAAAGATCTGCATGAAAGTTTGCCATAACTCCGCTGAATCCATTTCCGCCTTTCTGTAAAGACTCCAAAAGTGTAGAGGAATTTGCATTAAACAGCTTCAAGTGCGTTCCCCTTATTTTTTCCAGTTTTGCTTCTATATTGTGAATATCGCAACTGGTATCTTTGATAAAATAAAATCTTCCCGTTTTAGCACACCATTCCAGAAGCTCTGGCGAAATAATCCTTTTATATGGATACGGACATTCATAAAATCCCAGAGCCAAATCTTCCGGTAGAAGACTAAGCAGTTTTTTCAGATTTTCCAACCAAATCTCATCGCTTTCATCTTCTGCTGCTAAACGGTTAGACAGAAGGATCACTGCATCTACACCAGTTTTTGCTACAGCGTTCAATTCTTCTGCCTGATCTTCAATTTTGTCAGAAATATGGCCCGACGCAATTACCGGCACCCGTCCTGCCGTCTTTTCCTTAATAAAACGTGCAATCTCTACCCTTTCCTCCAAAGAGAGGAAAAACATTTCACTGGACTGGCAGTCTGCAAACAAACCAGCTACTCCGCTTTCAATATACCAGTTTACCAGCTTTTCCAGTGATTCATAATCCACCTTATTATCCTCGGTAAATGGTGTCAGCATAACCGGCCACACACCGTTATCAAAGTTTTTTTTCATATTTTGCTCATCCTTTCACTCCGCCAGCAGTTAGACCTCCAACCAGATTTCTGTTACTTATCAAATAAATGATAATAACAGGAATTGAGGCGATCAGAGAGCCGCCCATCAGTGGCCCCCATGCATATACATCACCTACCACCATATCTGCCAACGCTAACGGAATTGTTTTATAATCTGCTTTATTTATTATAACAAGTGCATAAAGATACTCACTCCAACAAAGAGTATATGAAAAAATCAATGTTGAAACGATTCCAGGCTTTGCTAAAGGAAAACACACTTTCAGCATAGCCTGAGTTCTGCTACATCCATCTATAATCGCGGCTTCCTCAATATCATAAGGAATGCTTTGGAAATAAGAAATCATCATCCAGGTTGCATACGGAATTGTAATTGTAGGATATACCAGAATCAGCCCCCAAAGGCTATTACTCAGTCCTATTTTAGTTACCAGAAGATATAATGGAATAAATAATACTGTCCTTGGCATCAGGTAAGAAATAAGAATACCTTTTGATATATTTTTTCTTCCCTTAAATTTAATTCTTGCAATTGCATACGCTGCCGGCATACTCACTGCTATAGATCCAAAAGAAACTATCAGGGATACAAGTAGACTGTTCCACACATTCTTTAAAAAACCTTTTTCGACAAAAAGTTCATAATATCCTTCAAAGGTAAGTTTTTTCGGCCAAAATGTAGGTATAATTTTATAAATTTCCGTACTGGTTTTTAATGATGTAATCAACATCCAATAAATAGGGAAAAGGCAGAATATAATCAGTACAGCAGCTACAGCATATGTAACAAATTTACTTTTTACTGTTGTTTTCATTCTTCCCTCCTATCCTTCATCCGCCAAAGATGATTTTGTAACATAATGAACCAATACCACCAAAATTGGAACTAAAATCAACGAAGCCGCTATAGAACATGCAATATTGCTGTTCATAAACCCCTGAATATAACTATAAGTCGATACCAATTCTGTTGCATGGGATGGACCACCTCTCGTCATAAGCCAGACAATTTCAAAATCATTCAATGTCCATATTGTTGTAACAAATGCGGCCAGTATAATTACATTTTTAACAGATGGTAATGTTACATAAAAAAATCTTTGTAATATGTTCGCTCCGTCTAAGGATGCCGCCTCATAAAGATCCGGTGAAATATTCTGCAATCCTGCGAGAACTGAAATTGCAATAAAAGGTGTTCCTCTCCAAATATTTACGAGAATCACAGAAAACATTGCCATATTGGTTGTAGAAAGCCAGCCGATCTGATGGTCTGTAATATGAAGAATCATTAAAATACGATTTAATGCTCCGCCTACATCTGAATAAATCCATTGCCACGCAAATACGGAAACAATTGTTGGGATCGTCCACGGAAGAATCATTGCAACCCGCATTACACTCTTTCCACGCACCGACTGATTCATTGTCAGAGACATAATTACACCCAGTATTACTTTTCCGAACACTGCAAAAAAAGCAAAAATAAATGTGTTAAAAAGAGCTTTCTGAAATACTGGATCTTTAATTATATCAATATAATTTGCCAATCCTATAAACCTTACATCTGCCGCACCAATCACTTTATCAGTCAAGCTAGTGTAAACCGCCCATAATAAAGGAAGTCCCATAACCAAAACCAGATAAAGAACAACTGGTGCTATCAGAATCATTGCAAGCTTTTTTTCTCTTTGTTCCATTCCCCTCTTCTTATGGGCAACAGATGCTACATTACCAGTTTTCACCTGATACCTCCTTTCATGGAGCAGAAATTCTTCTATAAATTTCCACTCCATCCCACAACAATGTTACTTATTATAAACTTCCTGCATCTGAGTCTGAAGGCTTGTAATTTCTTCTGCTACATCATTACCTGTTACAATATTTGTAAAACAATTGCTCAGCACACGCGCATTGAACACTTCGCTTGCTGCTGGTGTATAAGTATTCGGATAACCAAGGAAAGTAAAGTTTGCTACAGAATCAATAAACGGCTTATTTCTTTCATCCTGCCAGATTTCACCGTCTTTCATGCCCTGAAGTACAGGAATTTTAAACGGTGCCGTTTCATCAACCCATTGTGTATACCATTCTTTGTCAAGAAGGTATTTTACCAGTTCTTTTGCCCCTTCTTTATTCTTGGCATCTTTGAAAATACCCCAGCCATCCAAAATACCAGGAACCTTTGCCCCCTCAGAACCTGCTGGCATCATTGCTATTCCCGTATTCTCATAAAGCTCAGGATCATCTGTTTTAATTGTATTTAACAAACTTCCTACATTAAAAATCATTGCACACTGCCCACTGAGATAAGCTTTGTTGTTACCTGAATCATCCCAATTAACCGCTGTCGGAGGTGTAACTTTATCTTTCAAAAAAAGATCCTGAATATACTGTGCAGTAGAAACTGTCTCTTCACTGTCTACAGCTACATTGCCCTCTGCATCGACATCAACAGTTCCATTGGACCATAACATTGCACGAGTCAGCCACTCTGCGTCTGAGTTACTTGCACCATATCCAATGCCCGCTCCATAAATTCCATTTTTCTCATCAGTTAAAGCAATTGCTGCTTCACGGAAATCATTCCAGTTTTCTGGGACATCTAATCCTGCTTCTTCAAACATATCTGTCCTATAATATAATACCTGTACCGATGCCCATCCCGGGATCCCATAAACAACACCATCTTTCGATGTTACTGCTGTTTCCAGGGATTCTTCAAAAGGTGTAACTTCATTGATTTCGTTATAAACATCTGTCATATCTTCAAGTATTCCCTGGTTGTAATACTGACCCATTTCCTGATATCCAAAATAGCTAAGATCAGGAAGGTTTCCAGATTCAATTGCAGCTGCCCATTTTGTATAAAAATCTTCATATGCAATAAGCTCTACTTCTACTTTGACATCATTTTCTTCTGCAAATTTTTCGCAACGCTCTCTAAACATATTATTGGCAACATCTGTAAGGTCTTTTTTCATCCATACCACAATTGTATTTTTATCATCTGCTTTTACTTCAACTATACTCAGCCCTGCAAAAGTTGACACTGCCATTACCGCACATAAAATACCACTAATTATTTTTTTCTTCATATTTTTTCTCCCTTCTACTTATGGATTTAAAATCACTTTTATCGCGCCACTGTTTTTATCACATAGCAGATCAAAACCTTCTTTTACTTTTTCAAGAGGTAATCTGTGAGTAATAACTTTTTCTATGTCAACAAGTCCCTTTCTCATATATTCCAGTGTTGTTTCACATTCATCCGCATAGCCTGTGCTACCAACCACATTTAACTCTTTATATATAATCTGCTGTACTGCAAGATTTAGCTCTGGCTTAGTAAAGCCAAGAGCCACAACTGTTCCCCTTTTTTTACATATATGTAGTGATAAATTGTAGGTATTACCAATTCCCACTGCCTCTACCACTACATCTGGCCCTATTCCACCAGTTTCATTTTTAATCTTTTCCATAAAATCCGGATCATCTGATTTCAGGCATACATCTGCCCCAAGCTCTTTGGCAATGCCTAACTTATAATCGGAAAGATCAACTGCAATTACCTTGATTGCTCCTGCAAGTTTCGCTGTCTGAATAGCCAGTAATCCAATGGTTCCTGCACCGATAATCACAACTCTATCTCCAAGCTTAACTCCACCTCTGTTAATCAAATGAATAGCATTTCCAAGAGGATCAAGAAATGTTCCATAATCATAGCTAACTTCATCTGGAAGGAAAAAAAGTTGTTTTTCATGTATAGTCAGATACTCACACATTGCTCCATCCAAGAATCCCCTCATGGAAGATCCAATCAAGAGCGAATGATCACAAAGATGAGCAAGACCCTTTTTACACATAGGACATGTTTCATCATTAATCTGAGGATTAATAGCTACCCGATCACCCTTTCTCCATCTTGTTACATTTTGACCAACTTCAACAACCTCCCCCGCTGCTTCATGTCCCATAATAATTCCAGGCTCTCTGCGGTTAATCCCATCTCCCATATAAGGGTGGATATCAGAACCACAAATTCCAACCGCTCGAATGCGAATCAAAACTTCATCATCTCCTGGAACAGGTGTTTCTCGCTCACAAATCTGAAATTGATAAGGTTCCGTAAAAATTGCTGCCCTCATAAATTATCGAACCCTCCTTTTGTGTTCATTAATACTGTACGACGTTTTTTATTATTTCTAAAAATATAGGAGTCATCCCCCCTTTTTTCTTTTTTGTTCTATATTATAGAACGCTGTTCTCTTTATTTATATAATATCACATTTCATATCATATTACAATCGACAATAACTCCCAATTTTATCAATATATTTTTGTTTATTATCACCAAACAAAAACAGACCAGGAAATTTTCTTATCCTTGTCTGTTTCATCATTCACTTACGCTAATTCAATTTGTTTTTCCAACTCAGTAATAAAATACTGAAAACTAGGCGATTTATTCTGTTTTACATTAAGAAATTCTCCAATTTTATCCGCCCATTCACATTTCATTTTTCCTATTTCTGTATACTTAGAGCCAGCCTTTTTTTGCAAATGTTTTAGTCCACCACTATATAGCATATTAGCTAAAACCTGCCAGGTATCGCAAATCGTATCCTGCTGATATTCTTTAAGATAACCACGTCTTGCATTCGGATATGCCTGCCAGATAGCCTCTTCATCTCCCAGAAGCCATGCCTCCATTTCTTTTACTGCAATTGCATATATATAATGCGTAAGTAATAAACTATTTATTGCAACCTGCTCTAATTGTCTCCTAAATTCTTCCGGCTCTCTCTGATCATTATCCAATACAACAATTATCGCAGCTTGATTCCCCATATTTCGAAGAGTTTTATCAAAAGCTTTTAGATACATTTGAAGGTTATTGAGAAGATTTCCACCTTTTCTTTCCATTACATTTCCTGTTGTTCTCAAATGTCCAATGCCGGCAAAAGCCTTACTATCATATAATATTTCTTTATCAGGATATAATCTCTGAATCTTTTTCATTATATGATGTACAAGAATTTCCGTAGAACGATCTTCAATTAAAAACTGAAAGTACATATAGACTCCTCTATCCAAAATATTTACTGTACCACATATCCCCTAAAGAAACCCCTTCTGCAGAAAGCTCCTGTACAAAAGGATACTCCGAAGCCCTTTTCATTGTTGAAAAACCATCCTCACCTTTTGTAAGAACCCAAACATTTTCAGGTGCCAAAGAATTTACAAAAAATGGGCTATGAGTTGTCACAAAAATCTGCTTACTATAGCTGTTTCCTACATTCTCCACCATTTCATCTGCCAGTTGTCCCAGATAATGATGATAGAGGCCATTTTCAGGTTCCTCTATAAAAACCAGCTGCCGCGGATTTTTTTCATGGAGAAGTAAATAGTATGCAAATAATTTTAATGTTCCATCTGACATCTTTTGAGAATAAAAGGCTTCCTTAAATCCCGTTTCCCAAAATTTTAACATCATTTGCCCATTTGCAAATTTTTCCGGTTCAATTCTTTCAATTCCCGGAAGTTTTGTCTGAATCTCCTGAAGAACCTTTTCAAAACCTTTATGATTTTCACGATACATATACTGGGCAACATTATTGATATTACTGCCTGTACGATTCAAATATGGCTGAGGAGCTGCCGTCTGTAATAACCTAGCTGCATCAGGTGAAAAATAACATAAATACCAGCTTTTCAAAAAAGCCAGGAATTGCTCAATACGATCGTATTGTTTCATTGCTCCCAAGGTAACAATTCCCAGCTTTCGGTTATCGGACAACTCAACATCTATCTTTTCTCCATCAATACTAATTCCGTTTTCGTCCTCTCCGCCTTCCTTTCCTTCATAGGCATATCCCTTTCCATTTTGAAGATACAAAAAAGATAAAGGGCGTCCTCTTTTCTGATTTGGCCTTCTCTGACGTAAACGTTCCTCCCGGACATAAGGCCGCCCTGCCCTGTCAATATCAATCGTTAACTCATATGTTATCGGTCTTGCTTTACTAGTTTCTCTATAATATAGTTCAAATAAAATCGGCTGTATACTTCCCTGAGAACGTATCTGCTCAAAGCCCCCTCTATTTTTTTGATCACAGGCTTCTTCCACTCCCATTTCCAGACAATCAGCCAGAAATCCAAAAGCATCCGCTAAAGTACTTTTTCCATTTCCACTTGGTCCTATGATTGCAGTTACATTATTAAGCGCTACTGCATCCTGATTAGAAAGTGTTTTACCCATAATAATACTTTTCAACGCTCCATAATTTTGAATTTTAACACCCTCTATTTTTCCCATATAAACCCTCCACTTTTTAAACCAACTTGTAGATAATATTCTAGCATGAAGAACTTCTATTGACAAGCATCTGTATTTTCATTGCTATTGCTATTAAATGTAACTGCCTATGAAAATACCTTTTTATGTATTTGACACCCGCCCTCTCCCGGGCTATAATAATCTTACATACGTAAGATTCCATTCTATCCATCCCGAAAGGAGACTGTCATGAAACTTCCCCAGATTTCTGAAGCAGAATACGAGGTAATGAAAATCATCTGGAAACATGCCCCCATCAGTACCAACCAGGTAACTGACATACTTTGCCGGACTACTGACTGGAGTCCCAAAACTGTCCAGACCATGCTGAAACGACTTGTGACAAAAGGTGTGCTCTGCTATGAAAAACGCAGCCGGATGTTTGTCTATTCTCCTGTTTTTTCTGAAGAGGATTATCTCCGCCAAAAAAATTCCAGTTTTCTTGATCGGTATTATAATGGAAAGCTTTCTGCCATGTTCTCCTCTTTTCTGGACACGGAACCAGTTTCCGGGGAAGAACTGGAATCTCTTCGTCAGCTTTTGAACGATCGTTTTCCGGAAGGGGGAAATTAATTTGCAGAATTTTGGTATCCGCTTTCTGATCTGCAATCTTATTCTTATAGCTCTTACAGGAATACTGGTCTGCACAAAAAGGCTTTTGAAAAACCAGCTTTCTCCGGGGCTTCAGTATTATCTCTGCATACCGTTTTTTATCCTTCTGTCCGTGCCTTTTCTCCCACTGTCCTTTTTGAGTTTTTCGTTTCCCGCATCCCGAAGCTCATTGTTCCAATGGCTTTCTGCTTTTATAAACAGCCTGCAGCCGGCTTCCGCGCAAAACCTCCCTGGCATTTCCTCTATGGCAGCCTCGGATTCCAGCTCCGTAATCCGGGATTTTGCAGTCTCTGTAAATTCTGTAGCTCCCGGACACTGGAATCTTATACTTCTTTCCTTCTGGATTACCGGTGCTGCCATAACCCTGCTTTTATTTTTCCATATTACATGGAAGTTCCATAAAATAAAATGCAGCGCCAGTCTCCTTGAGAAACCGGAAATCCAAAAAATTTTTTCAAACTGCTGTACAGAGCTCCATATTCGCCGTAAGATTTTGGTTTTTGTCAGCCCCAAAATCCATTCGCCTGTAACAACCGGCTTTCTGAAACCCCGGATTTTTATTCCTGCTGACCTTGACTCTGTCCTTCAGACCCATGAATTACGGTATATGTTTCTCCATGAGCTTCAGCACTGCCGCCGTCTGGACGGGCTTGTCAATGATCTTTGTATTATGTTCCGCATTATTTACTGGTTTAACCCGGCAGTTATCCTGGTACTGAAAAAAATCCCCCTGGAGCGGGAGCTTGCCTGCGATGCCTCTGTACTGGCTCATCTGTCAGCAGAGGATCACCCTCTTTACGGAGCTTCACTTTTAAATCTGGCTGAAAAGCTCTCTTCTTATCCGTTTGCTTCCGGAATGGTAAGCAAAGGCAGCCAGCTCCGCCGGCGAATCCTGGGAATCACCTCTTTCCGGCAGAGAAACAGGAAACAAAAATGGAAAAGCGTAATTTCCTATCTTCTCATTTCTGTTCTTATTGCAGGAATGATACCTGTATTGTCTGCATATGCCGGCTCCGAAAAAACTGTTTCTTTACATGGAAAAACCACAGAGAAGCTTGAGCTTTCCACAGATTTCCATGGTTTTGACGGAAGCTTTGTTCTGTATGACAGTCAGACCGGGCTTTGGAAAATTTACCGGCCGGAGCTTGCCATCCAACGTTTTTCTCCGGCCTCTACCTTCAAAATTTATTCCGCTCTTCACGGTCTGGAAAAGGGCATTATCTCACCGGAATCCTCTTCCATGAAATGGGACGGCACTCCCTGCGCATTTCCCCGGTGGGAACAGGATCAGACTCTTGATTCTGCCATAAAGGACTCTGTAAACTGGTATTTTCAGAACATGGATCAGCTGCTTGGAAGAACAGAAATCTCCTCTTTTCTGAAAAAAATCAATTATGGAAACAAACAGATAAGTAAAGATCTGAAGCTTTACTGGGCTGACGACTCACTGAAGATTTCCGCAGTAGAACAGGTGGAGCTTCTTCAGAATTTTTATACGAATACCTTTGACTGTTCCGAACAAAACATTCAGGCAGTAAAGGATGCGCTTCGGGTAGGAGAGTTCTCAGGCGGAACGCTATACGGCAAAACCGGAACTATTCGGAGAAACGGCAGGGATATCAGTGGATGGTTTGTAGGTTTTGTGGAAACAGATGATAATGTTCTGTATTTTGCTGCAAATATCCAGGGTGCAGACCATGCAGACGGCTCACAGGCCGCTGCAATCGCCCGTTCTGTATTATCCTCCAAAATATTCCTCTAAAACTTCCGCATCCTTTTGGACTACATATCCGCTTCCTCCCAGTTCCTTTACGTTTTCCACCATGGATATCAAAAGAACTGGTCTGGAAGCATCTTTTTCCACAGGAAAAACAGCAAACCATCCGATTTCTGTACCTGTAGAATCTTCCTGGGTTGCTTTAAGCTCTGCGGTTCCTGTTTTTCCCGCAAGAAGAACGTCCTGTCTGCAGGCTCCATATCCGGTCCCCGAAGGATCGTTCACAACCCCAGTCATTCCTTCCATAAGCTTATCCACGATCTCCGGAGAAAATGCCTGTGGAATCCATGTTTCTGCAGAGGGATTTTCCCGGTATCTCAAATAGGGACGAAGCATATTTCCCTGATTGAGAAACGCCGTATAAATACTTGCAAGATGAAGAGGATTCACAAGAATCTGCCCCTGCCCGTACCCGCTGTCCGCAAGCTGAATCTCTGTTTCAATTTTATCAGTATTCGAATAATGGGATTCCGCCACAGAAATCTCAAAAGGAATATTCTGGCAAAAACCAAGCTGTTCCAGAGAATCCGCCAATGTCTCTGCCCCGATTCTCAAAGCTGCCTTTGCAAAATAAATATTATCAGAATAGATCAGGGCATTTTTTAGTGTAACCGGCTCATACTCATGAAGAGTCGTTACATGGTAATCTCCCCAGGAGGAATCCTTCTGCCAGGAAAGTCCTTCATTTCCAAAATCCTCCTCCGGATCCAGACTGCCTGTTTTCATTCCAATTCCCGCGATCACAGGCTTCAATACTGAGCCCGGACACCAGATCTGACGAAAACGGTTATACATTGGCTTTTTTATATCTTCGTTCAGCTCCCTCCACTCTGTGTCAGAAAGTCCCAGGATAAAATCATTATTGTCATAAGAAGGTGTGCTTACAAGAGCCAGTACTTCTCCCGTATAAGGATTTACTGCCACAGAGCATCCGGGATCTTCCTGAAATTTCTTATAAAGTGACTGCTGCAGGCTGCTGTCAATGGTAAGCTGAATATTCTGTCCGTCTTCTCTTGGAACACTGGCAGCCACTTTCCTGATGTTTCCTGCCTGATCTACAATTCTGATCTCACAGCCATTTTTCCCCTTCAGTTCTTTTTCATAGAGAAGCTCTGCCCCGCTTTTTCCAATCACACTGGTAGCATCATAGCCCTCGCCCTTATGCTCTTCCAGATCCTCTGCGGTTACAGGCTGCACATACCCGATCAAATGAGAGGCGGCTTCACCCAGAGGATACGTCCGGATCTCCTGATCTGTCAGCATAACTCCCGGGACGGCAAGAAGCTGTTCCTGACGCTGCTGCTCCTGAAGAAGCTCCTGACCGGGATTTTCTGCCATAAGCTCCAGTTCACTGACTTTTGGAATAGTTGCCAGCGGCACAAAGGAATCTTCCTTTACCCAGGATGCGCTTAACTTCTGAAGAATGGTTTCCTCCCTCATATCAAGAAGCAGAGCCAGTTCCTTTACAGCTTCCTCCTTATTCTGAAGCTTTCCCGGGACAATGCCCACAGAAGAAGCAATTCCGGGACCGGCAAGTGTCTTTCCGTTCCGGTCAAGAATCCTTCCCCGCTGTGCCTTATCTGTAACAACACTTACCTTGTCTGATGGAGTCAGATCCGGAAGAATCATCCCGTCATTCCATAAAAGTAAATATCTGTTTTTTGTCCTGACAAAGCCTGTCTCATCAGAAAAAGCAATGGTTCCGGCCGCAGTATCCATAGAAATATCATAGGACAGCACAGTAGTCTTTCCCCTGCTGCTGATTTCCTGAATGTTTTCAATACGGATATTATGGGCTTCCATTCCCTCATAAATTCTGGAATTTCTATGGATAAAACCCTCTTTATCAAGATTGATCAACGTATCCGGATCCACCATCTGATACATGGATTCATAATCCTTTTCTTCCACTGCTGAAAAATACGCCCTCAAAATTTCTTCCGGCTTTTCTGTCTTCATCTGCAATACCAGGCCAGCAGCCAAAACCATCAGAAGCATCCCTGCAGCAATCAGCAAAACTGTAAACAAAATCTTTTTTGACTTTTTTATCATAATCACCTCTTTTTAAATCCTACATATGTAATCTTTATATCTAAATATTACATATGTAAGATATAAAAGTCAAGGTTTTATGTGTTTAAAAAATTTTAAAATCCCTCCTCCCCCGTTGCCTGCGCCTCAGATAACACTGTAATAATGTAAGCTATGATATCAGTTTCTGATCAAAATTATCTGTTTTCCCACTGACAACAAAAGGAAGCGCTTTCGCGCTTCCCCTTGCTCCATATGTTTATTCAACCATTTTTCTGATACATCTTCCTGCGCCTTCCATTACTTCCGGAGAAAGCTCGATCTCTTCTCCTGCAGTTCCTCTCAGGCAATTATAGACGTCCATTAAGGTAGTAACCTTCATGTCCATGCATGTAAGAGAAACAGACAGAGGATAAAACTTTTTATCCGGGCAGGAAAACTGCAGATGCTCTACAATACTGTTTTCTGTTCCGATAATAAATTCTTCTGCATCCGATTTTTCCGCATACGCCATAATTCCTGTTGTAGACCCCACATAATCAGCCTGCCGGGTCACCTCAGGGCAACACTCCGGATGTACAAGAAGAAGGGCGTTGGGATGAGCAGCTTTTGCTTTTTCCGCCTCCTGACCTGTAACCATCTTATGACGTGGACATCCTCCGTCATAAAAGGCAAAGGTCTTTTCCGGAAGCTGCTCTGCCACAAAATGTCCAAGATTCGGATCTGGAATAAACAGGATCTTATCATTGTCAAGCTTTCTGCAGATTTCCAGTGCAGAAGCGGAAGTGACACATACATCGCACTCTGTTTTCAGCTCTGAAGTGGTATTTATGTAGGCAACAACTGCATAACCGGGATATTTCTTTTTCAGCTGACGAAGTCCCTGAACATCAAGCTGTTCAGCCATAGGACAGCCTGCTGCCGGATTTGCCAGCCAGACTCTTTTATCAGGATTCAGAATCTTGCAGGTCTCAGCCATAAACCGGACACCGCACATGATCATACCGCTGCAGTGGCTTTTTGTGGCCTCTACACTTAATCCGTAGGAATCTCCTGTATAATCCGCTACCTCCAGGATCTCATGTCCCTGATAGGCATGTGCCAGAATACAGATGTTTTTTTCTTTTTTCAGGCGAATGATTTCTGCCTGTAACTCCGCTACTGTCATCTTATGTTCTCCTTTTTCTCTTTCTTTTCCCAGGGCTGCAGAGGCGCCAGCAATCCTGCGTTCTCCAGCTGCTGCCCGATCAGATCAAGCCGCTGCTGACTTTCCGCTTCTACCAGATGATAATGGTAACCGGAAGTGGCATTGCTCAGAACTGTGGAATGGCTGCTGTTCAGAGCTTCTACGAATTCCGTCACATCATGCCTGGAACGGATGTCCATTTCTGCGGAAACACGGCCATATACCCGATGGCTGATGCTGATATTCTTCACACGGCCGCCGCAGTCCACAATCAGATTCAGTTCCTCGGCTGCCTGCTCCTGACTGTGGCGAACCTTAAATTCTCTTGTACAGCTGTTTTCCTGCTGTATGGTATAGCCCTTTGTAGTGGAAAGGATTCCTGGCGTTGACGCCCGTATCACCGCCATATCCTGAACGATCACCTGACGGCTTACGCCAAATTTTGCCGCAAGCTCTCTGGCCGCCACCGGAAAATCCGAGCTCCGAAGAGTCTTCAGAATCTCCTTTCTCCTCTCAGAGGTATTCATGCTTTCCCTCCTCTCAGATTGCATGAAGATTTTTCATGGAAATATCAAGAATCGGTGCAGAATGAGTGAGAGCACCGCTGGAAACATAATCAACACCCACCTCACGGATTCTGGCAATGTTTTCTTTTGTAACATTTCCCGAACATTCTGTTTCCGTTCTTCCGTCAATGAACTCTACTGCCTCTTTCATCTGTTCCGGAGTCATATTATCCAGCATAATAATATCGGCTCCTGCCTCAACAGCTTCTTTTACCTGCTCCAGAGACTCTACCTCAATTTCAATTTTACGGACAAAAGGCGCGTATGCTTTTGCCATAGCGACAGCTTTTGCAACGCTTCCTGCCGCACCGATATGATTGTCCTTCAGAAGAACTCCGTCAGAAAGATTATATCTGTGATTATTTCCCCCGCCTACACGCACTGCATATTTTTCAAACACACGACAGTTGGGAGTTGTCTTTCTTGTATCAAGCAGAGTCAGACTGCTTCCCTCAAGAAGTTTTGTCACTTCTCTTGTATAGGTGGCAATTCCGCTCATTCTCTGAAGATAGTTGAGAGCCACACGTTCTCCGGAAAGAAGCACACGGATATCTCCTGTTACTCTGGCAAGAAGCTGTCCGTTCTTTACTTCTTCTCCATCCTGGCAGAAAAATTCAATTTCTGTTTTGTCATCAAGAAGTGTAAATACTCTTGCATAAACCTGAAGTCCTGCAATCACGCCGTCCTCCTTGGCGATCAGGTCAACCGTTCCCTTCTGTGCCTTTGGCATAACGGCATTTGTGGAAACGTCCTCGCTTGTAATATCCTCTCTCAGAGCCATCATAATCAGCTCATCTGCCTGCATTTTCATTGTAATTTCATTCATGATTTTTTTTCATCCTTTCAATTTCATTTAAAATCACTGTACGGTAGCCTGCCATAAGACTTTCCCGGTCCTCATACACCTTCCGGTCTACCGCGCCTGCCCGGCATGGCTCCGGCTTCTTCCCAAATAATATATCATCAGCTGCCCTTCTTGCAAATACAAGAGATTCCAAAAGGGAATTGCTGGCAAGACGGTTCTTACCGTGAACACCATTGCAGCTGGTCTCTCCACAGGCGTAAAGCCCCTGCATGGAGGTTCTGCTTCCCAGATTTACTTTGATCCCGCCCATAAAATAATGCTGGGCAGGAACTACAGGAATCGGTTCTTTTCTTACATCAAAGCCTTCCTCCAGACATCTGCTGAAAATATTCGGAAAATGCTTCATAATAGTACTCTCTCCCAGAGGTCTCATATCCTCCCAGACAAATTCTGTATCCTGCTTTTCCATCTGAGAAAAAATTGCCTGACTCAGCAGATCTCTGGGCTGAAGTTCATTTGTAAAACGCTGTCCGTTTTTGTCATAAAGGTAAGCTCCCTCGCCTCTCACTGATTCTGAAATCAGGAAACGTCTTCCGGGCTTCTTTGAATACAGAGTTGTGGGATGGATCTGTATGTAATCAATATTTTCCAGCAGAATCCCATGCTTCATGGCAATTCCCAGAGCATCTCCTGTAATATGCGGAAAATTGGTAGAATTTTTATACAGGCCCCCAAGTCCTCCGCAGGCAAGCACCACGTAAGGAGCACTTATCTCGTAAATTTCGTCCTGTTCGTCCATGGCAACAACTCCGCCGCAGATATTATCTGCTGAAATCAGATCTACCATTGTCATGTATTCAACAATTTCAATATTTTCTCTGGCCTGTGCCTGAGCCAAAAGCTTTGAAGTGATCTCCTTGCCTGTAATGTCCTCATGAAAAAGGATCCTCGGCTGAGAGTGAGCTCCTTCTCTGGTAAATTCCAGATCTCCTTTTTCATTTCTCTCAAAATCAACCTCTCTCGTCAGAAGATCCCGGATAATACTGTTGGAACTTCTAAGCATCAGATCTACTGCCTTTTTATTATTTTCATAATGTCCGGCCCGCATGGTATCCTCAAAATAATCCTCATAGTCATCCTCACCACGAAGCATACAGATGCCGCCCTGAGCCAGAAAAGAATCAGACTGATCCGCTTCCTTTTTTGTGATCATCAGGATATTCTTTCTTTCCGGAAGGTTCAGGGCACAATAAAGACCTGCTGCGCCGGTTCCCACAATGATCACGTCATAATATTCTTTCATTTTCTCCCTCGCACCGCATAGCTGTCATTTTCCGACACCTGAGCGGTTTTCTTTACATAATCTTTGGCTGTTCTTAATATTTTTTTGCAAGTATACCACCAAACTTGATAGGTGTCAAGACACCTGTAAAGCACATAAAACAAGCCGGTGTTTTCACCCGGCTTGTTTATCTCATAATTCCGCTCATACAAAAAACAGATACTCTTGATATCCTGAACCTCTCCCTGTAGCAGTTCCTCTGCATTTTACTGAAACTATAGTCTCCTTCACTATATTTTCTTCCTCTGTGTTGTACCGGGGCAGTAAAATTGATGGTTACAGCTGACTCTTAAAAATCTCCGACTTACCGTGCAGAACTGTATTTTACAATCAGAAGCTCCACACTCAGTACATCCTGAAGCCGTCCTGTTTTCACTGCTTCCTCTGCCTCCACAAAGTCTTCCTCTGCTTTCTGAAGCTCCGCAGCCGAATAGGAACGGGCACAGGCGGAAATATTTCGTGCCACAAAAGACGGTACTCCTAACCGGGAAGCAATTTCTGGCTGCGCCACGCCTTCCTCTGACATTTTCTTTGCCAGAAAAAGCTGGTGAAACTGTTTTGCCAAAAGAAACAGGATTCTCATTGGCGGCTCCTTCAAGGTCAGAAGATCATAATACAGCTCCAATGCCCGCTTCTGATTTCTTTCCGTTACTGCACGCACCATGTCAAAAATCTTGTTTGCAGTCTGGGTGGTACACACTGCCTCAATATCCTCAGCAGTAACAATATCTCTCCCCTGGGTGTAAGTGATCAACTTTTCCAGCTCCATACGGATATTTCCCATATCAGTTCCTGTTTTTGTAAGAAAAAGCTCCATATCTGAAGTCCTGATCTTTCTGCCTTCCCGTCCCAGGATTCCTGCAGCCCAGCGCATCAGGGATTTTTCATCCTGTCTGGCAAACTCCGTAATACGGCCACAGGCTTTCACTGCTTTATACATCCGGCTTCGCTTGTCCACTTCCTCTTCCACAAAAACCATCCTGATATAATCCGGCAATGATTTCATGTAATCCGCAAGTTCTTCACACTTATTCTTAAAAAATCCGGAGTTTTCCACAAGGATCACTCTGATTTCTGCAAAAAAGGGCATCGTTTCACAAAGATCGATCATTTCACGAACTTCTATTCCCTTTCCTTCATATCTGGTAAAATTCATGGTATCTCCATCCGGATTCAATGCCTGTATCAGCTTATCCTTATACTGTTGTCTGAGATAGGCCTCTTCCCCAAACAAAAGATACGCCTGTTTAAATTTTCCTGTTTTTAAATCTTCCTGTAAGCTTTTCAAGTCTGAACTCCTTTATGTTGTGCCAAAGTCAGAACCCCAGATATCAGGCTCCTTTTCTCAGTCTTTGATTTTCCTTTAAGTGTTGTTATTTTCAGAACATAATATACAATCATACTTATCAGGTTTCAGGCATACTTTCTATTCTCTGCTGCTTGCTTTTATTCCATAATCCACGCACATACATTACTGCTGCAAATACTACTATATCCACAATGATTCTGCATATTATATTTATGTATATATTTTCTGATATAAGCCAGATTCTTTTCATCCATGTACTGTCAATCCCATGTATCACAAGCATATAAAGAGAATTTTTCCCCAAATACAGCAAAGGACTGATTATCTTTTTTTTGCTTACAAAGTATTACACTAAGCTCTGCAATCATTAATGTTCCTAAAATAGCGGGCAAAAAGCAAAACGGATATGATGGGTATTGTCTGCTGGCATAAACCATATAGGGATATCCATTACATCCCTCGTTTATTTTATAACATAAATAAAATGTTACAAACCAACCAGTTCCAAATATCAATAGTTTCAATACCGGCTTATGTTCTACACAAAACTTCCTCAAAATATATCCAATATAAAACATTGGCATAATTGTTAGTACAATATCAAAAGACAATGGTAACCATTGTAATCGACTGATTGCCACTCCTGTTACTGAAAGGAGTAAACAACCTACAATCAGTTTTCTTTCTGATAATTTTAAATGCATATAGTCAAACAATGTTTTTCCCAAAAACATAACTACTAAAAACCATGGAATACCCAAACCTTTAATTTCCGCTGATAATACATGTAAGTTAACTCCGGATGAAAAAACCATTGTCAATAAACTTTCTTTTAGAAATTTTCTCACAAATTCCCAGGAACGAAATTCTGAAATGCACTTAGAACTAACATAAATTAAAACTGTAATATATATAAACAATGCCGGAAGAATTAAATGTTTAAAACCTTTTTCTGTTTTTTTCACAAATTCATCGTTACTATTTGAAAGTTTTCCTGTAACACAGCTTACTACAAAAAACAGCGTCATGTGAAAAGAAAATATTCCTGCTCTTACCATATTTGAAGCATCGGTACTTACTGTATGCCCTATAATAACAAGCAACAAAGTAATTCCTTTTGCACAATCCACCCAATCTATTCTATTCTTTTTCATACATATCCTTCCCCTTGATTCTACCATATCATATCTTTAAGTACCGTTGCCCTTCTCCAATTTTATAATTTTTCACAGTAGATATTATTTTTATAATTTTATCATACTGCCTTCAAAAAGAAAACAAAAACTTATTTTACTCAGGGATTTCGCTTTTAACTCTGCATATTTATAAAACCCTTCTTTTTTCTGCTGCTTTCCGACTTTTCTCTTTCCATACGGAAGAATACGCACAAACTGCCCCTATCGCATCTATTATGGATTTTGGGATTTCCCATCCTGTTCTCAAAGTTCCTTATCATCTCCAGTTCCTATCCGTTTTCTCCATACAAGATATTCTTTACCTTCTCTGTCTGCAGATCATCACAAAAAATCCGGCTTATGCTCTTTCTGACCATCTCATACCCTTTTTTGACATAAGCATCTTGATAGAGATGCTTTTCCGGAGAACATTTATTGCGTTCCGGACAGCCGTTGCAGACATAAGGCGGTTTAGAGAGTCTGGGGCAAATATATTTTTCATAAAAAGGCAGGAAAAGGAACATTTGACACAGAATCACTCTTTGCGGAAGAAACATTCACGACAAACCATTTGTGCAGAGCACCAATGTAGAAAATCCAGGCGTCAAACATTGAAAGCTCTGCCATATGCCCCACTGTTTTCAAAGCAGATGTGATTTTTCACTTCTTCGGAGATGGTCGTACAATTCTTACTTAAAAACCGACCAATCGCTTTAAAGCTTTCTTCCTTGATTAAATTGCCATTAAGTGTATTACCCTCTTCCTTGGTATCTGTACCAAAAAATCCTCAAAAATCACAGATATTTTGTCCTGTACAACATATGCCTCTGATTTTTCCCGTGGTAAAATACAGATATGAATTTCAAGTATACTTACAGGAGGGTTTTTAATATGAAAGTTGTTGTTGCAGTTGATTCTTTTAAGGGAAGTATGACATCTATGGAAGCCGGTAGTGCAGTGAAGTCCGGTATTCTGGCTGCCCACCCTGATGCGGAGGTAATAGTCAGACCTCTGGCTGACGGAGGAGAAGGAACTACCGATGCCCTGACGGAGGGCTTAAACGGAAAACGAATCAATCTGACTGTTACAGGGCCCATGGGAGAGCCTGTGGACGCTTACTACGGCTATCTGGAAGATTCAAACACTGCAGTTATGGAAATGGCCTCTGCTGCAGGAATCACAATTTCAGATCACGCTGATCCCATGAAAGCAACCACCTTTGGAGTTGGAGAAATGATTCTTCACGCCATAGACAATGGTATCCGCAACTTTATTATCGGAATCGGAGGCAGCGCCACAAACGACGGAGGAATCGGAATGTTAAAAGCCCTGGGCTTTACATTTCTGGATAGAGACGGAAATGACGTAGGCGAAGGCGGACAGGCTCTTGCAAAAATCTCCTCTGTAAGGAGCTCTGACAAACAAGAACTCCTTGCCCAATGCTGTTTTCAGATCGCCTGCGATGTGACAAATCCCCTTTGTGGGCCCCGGGGCGCTACCTATATCTATGGCCCCCAAAAAGGAGTTACAGAAGAAATGGCTCCGGTTCTTGACGCCGGCATGAAAAATTATGCAGAGGTTACTGCCTCTCTGACCGGAAAAGATCATTCCCCGGCAGAGGGCGCAGGCGCAGCCGGCGGACTTGGCTTTGCCTTTTTAAGTTATCTGAATGGCCAGCTTACTCCCGGAATCCAGCTGATTCTGAGTGCGGTTCATCTGGAAGATGAAATGAAAGATGCAGATATTGTGGTTACCGGAGAGGGCCGCCTTGACCATCAGACTGCTATGGGAAAGGCTCCTGTGGGGGTTGCAAAGCTGGGAAAGAAATATGGAGCAAAAACAATTGCTTTTGCAGGCAATGTTACAAAAGATGCCGCAGACTGCAACCAGGCAGGGATTGACGCTTTCTTTCCAATAGTAAGAGGAATCACCACTCTGGAAGAAGCCATGGATACAGAAACAGCAAAATACAATATGCGCTCCTGCGCCGAGCAGGTATTCCGCCTTCTGTAAAAAGTCTCCCGGATGAAAATGGACAGCTTCTGACTGAAACATATCCTTATTTTAGGCTTTTTTAAATAATACTGCCTGTTCGACAACCGCTTTCCGCTCTGGTATAATAGGCCATATACCCAATACCTTTTACAGCATTATTTCAGGAGGAAAGCATGAATCCATATATCAGCAAGTCGCTTGCCTGTCAGATTGTAAATACTGTCAGTGATCTCTGCGGGCAGAATGTAAATTTTATAGACTGTTCGGGTATTATCTTTGCGAGCACAAATGAAGAACGGATCGGAGATTTTCACGAAATCGGCAGACAGGCGGCAGTCAGCGGCAAAGTAATTGAAGTAACAGAAACTGACAGATTTACCGGAACCCAACAGGGAGTCAATCTTCCTGTTTATCATAATCATAAGGTAATTGCTGTCATCGGAATTACCGGAAATCCGGATGAGATCCGAAAATATGCTCATCTTGCAGAACGTATTACCAGACTTCTGATCCGCGAGAAAGAACTGGATGCTTTTCATCGCACAGAGGCCGAAAAGAAAAACCATATTCTCCAGGGTCTGATCGAGCATAAGGATATTCATCCGGATTATCTGGCAGAAAATTTTTCCCGTTGGGGAATACAGGAAAACAGCCGGTATCATTTAATCCGTATTTATATTAATCACGAAAATACGCTTTCCGGTTCCCATGCAGCCTCTCATAACGAGACAGCTTTTCTGCTTCCGGAACCGGTGATACATCAGCTTTTTCAGAAACTTGGGATCACTCTTTATACATTTATGTATCCTGATCAGTATCTGGCAGTACTGGAACATTCTGTTTTTGAAAACAGCAGACATATCCTAAAAGCTTTTCCGGAAAGCTCAGGTCTTCCTGTACAAATTGCTGTTGGAAATGCTGTTCCCATTCGTCAGATCAGCGATTCTTATAACGAATCTGAAACGGTTCTGCAAAGTCTTTTGACTTCCGGCAGAACCTTTGCAGAATTCAGCGACCTGACCCTGGAACTGATTCTTTCCTCTGCGCCGGCCAGAATCCGCTCCGCCTATCTTTCAAAGACTGTCAGCAGCCTTTCGGACAAAGATCTGGACCTTCTGAACACTTATTTTAAATGTAATATGTCACTGAAGGACACCTGCGAAAAAGCTTTTCTTCACAAAAACACACTTCAGTACAGACTGAATCAGATTTATCACCGCTGCGGCTACAATCCCCGCAGCTTTCAGGATGCAGTTGTATTGTATATGGCTCTGAAATTATCAGGCAGGTAGTTTTTATAATTCACAGATTTTTTTCCATATCTCAAGATCAACCGGAATGCCCAGCTCTGTATTCTCTTTCCTGCGAATCAGAGTCCCCTCTCCCGGATAACGGATTTTTTTATTTGCATGTTCCGGCACAGAGTTCTGAATGTCTTTCAGGGTTTCCTCTGCAAGTGCTTTGGCTGCCTCCGCATCCCCGCTGAGTAGATCCGGCTTCACTGCAATAAATACCTGCGTCAGCCCATATTCTTCTTTACACTCTTTCCCGATTTTGGATACTGTTCTCCCAAGGGTGAGAGCTGCACCTGCAAGATCCAAAAGGATTGACATTCCGGATCCTTTCCAGTATCCGATAGGAAGGACGCGCCTTGTCTTTTCAATAGCTGCCGGATCGCAGGTCAGAACTCCGGCTTCATCATATCCGCCCGGATAAGGAAGATCGGTCTGAGCCTGTCGGCATACAGCCAGCTTCCCATAAGAATACTGAGCCATAGCCATATCAACCACCACATGTTTTCCCCGGGGCCCGGGAACCGCCATCACAAAAGGATTATTCCCGATCTTACTGTCAACGGCTCCCCAGGCAGGCATATTTGGCATGGTGTTTGTCCAGCATATTCCAATATATCCGGACTCTGCTGCCTGCCATCCGTAAGTGCCTCCTCTCATCCAGTGATTCGTATTACACATTGCCACAAGGCCTATTCCAAACTCTCCGGCCAGCTCCATAGCTCTTTTCATAGCAGACGCTGCATTCAGATTTCCCATTCCTAGATGTCCGTCCCAGCGTTCTGCCGCGCCGACTCCCGCAAGCTTTTCCGGTATCGCATTTACATGAATATATCCCTTGTCAATATATTCTATCACACGTGGAAATCTCTGATACCCGTGAGAGTAAACACCGTCAAGAGACGTATCTGCAAACATTTTTGCCGAAGTCTCTGCTCTTTCCTGACTGAATCCTTTTTTCAGAAGAACCCGTTCAAATTCCCTTTTCATATCCTCGTAAAAAATTCTCATACTTATCCACAGTCCTCCTTTTTTTGCTGTTTTATATCCACATATCTGCATTTATAAAGCTTTTCACTGCACCTGTTTATACAAAAAATGCTGTCCTCACATATCCGGTGGATTTATATCTGGGGGGTATCGCCGGATACATAAGGCAGCATTTTTTATTTACAGGCTCAGAACTCTTTCTGAACCTTTATACCAGTTTCATTTCTGCAAGAACCTGATGGAGCTTTTCTTTCTCCTCCGGTTTAAGCTCTGCGATCGGTGAGAGACATTTTCCTACCGGAATTCCCTCCTGTACAAGGCCTTCCTTAATAACGGCCGGAAATGTTCCCATACTGCAGGCAATACGCAGAGGCGCTAAAGTAAATTGGGCATCCAGAGAGCCTTTCAGATCTCCTGCCATATACTTATCATAAATATCGGCAGTGATACGGGGCGCTACATTGGCACAGGATGCAATGGCGCCTGATGCTCCATAACAGAGCGCAGCATGAATCAGAGTATCTCTTCCCATCAGTACATGGAAATTATCATTATCACGCGTCAGACGGATATACTCTGCAGTATTGGTCATATCTCCTGTACTGTCTTTGACCGCAATAATGTTGTCGATCTCTGCCAGCCTTGCTACAGTTCCCGGGGCGATCGTAACATTTGTCTTCGGAGCATTATTATAAAGAATGATCGGAAGCTTTGTACTGGCTGCTATCTCTGCAAAATAATCATAAAGCTCTTCCTGTGTCTGAGATACAAACATCGGTGTCAGAACAGAGACTGCATCTACTCCAACCTCTTCACAGATTTTTACAAGGCGGATTACGCCTCTTGTTGTAATATGGTTTGCTCCGCCATATACCGGAACACGTCCTCTTGTTTCGTCCTTTACTGTTTCCAGTATCTTACGGTATGTGTCATCGTCAAACGCATAAAACTCGCCGGTTGTTCCAAGCGGAAACAAACCGTGCACTCCATTGTCTATCAGATGATTTACCATCTGTCTCAGAACAGGATAGTTGACTTCACCCTCGTCAGTAAAAGGAGTGATAATCGGGGGAATAATACCTCTTGGCACAAATCCCATTTTTGGTACCTCCTTCGCCTAAAAGCGATAAATTATTTTTCTTTTTCTACTGAAACCTTAGATATTTTTTCATAGTATTTTACAATTGCACTATGGTCGTCCATCTCGCATCCGTCAGCTTTCAGTGACTGCATGATCTCCATAAGCTGAGAAGTCAGAGGAAGAGATGCGTTTACTGCATGAGATGCATTCAGAGCATTATTCAGGTCTTTAATGTGAAGCTCAATACGAAATCCCGGTTTAAAGTTATGCTCCATCATCATCGGCGCTTTTGCGTCAAGAACCGTAGAGCCTGCAAGGCCTCCGCGGATTGCCTGATATACAAGCTCCGGATCTGTGCCTGCTTTTTTTGCAAGAGTGAGCGCTTCTGAAACTGCTGCAATATTAATTGCAACAATTACCTGGTTTGCCAGCTTTGCAACATTTCCTGAACCAAGATCACCTACATATACAACAGATCCTGCCATACTCATAAGAAGATCATAATATTTGTCAAAGGTTTCTTTTTTACCGCCGCACATAACAGAAAGTGTTCCGTCAATCGCCTTCGGCTCTCCACCGGAAACCGGGGCGTCCATAAGCTCAATGCCCTTTTCAGCCAGCTCTGCGCCGATCTTTTTTGATTCAACCGGGTCAATAGAGCTCATGTCAATCACGACTGTTCCCGGCTTTGCTGTATCAGAAATACCATTTTCACCAAGGCACACTGCGCGTACATGAGGAGAATTTGGCACCATAGTGATGATCACATCACACTGGCCGGCTACATCAGCGCTGCTCTTTGCAGCAACTGCTCCCATATCTGCAAGCTCTTTTACCGCTGCCTCATTGAAATCAAATACCACAAGCTCGTGACCTGCTTTTACCAGGTTTTTACTCATAGGTTTACCCATAATTCCAAGTCCAATAAATCCAACTTTCATTTTAAAATCTCCTTTATATATTTATTTAATTTTAATAAGCTGTGAGGGTGGCCTCCTGTCCTGCTGCTGTGAAGCAGAGACAGGAAGCTGTACTGTCAAATATCAGATAAAGAACTGTGCGATCAGAAGCTCAATAACACCTACTCCTGACATGATCATGGAAACGGCTGTTTTACATTTTACCTGATCTTTCAGCTCTGTAAGGCCAAACATACCATTGAATACCCAGAAACCGCTGTCGTTAAAATATGAGAAAGAAATTGCGCCTACGCAGCAGGAAAGTGCCATAAGCAGCGGGCTGATGCTGAGTACGCTCATAAGCGGAGCCGTAAGAGACGCTGCGGTTGTAATGGCAACCGTTGCAGAGCCAAGAGCAATACGCATAAGAGCTGCAATAATAAACGGAATCAAAACTGCCGGAATCGGCCATGAAGTTACCATTTCTCCAAGCGCTGTACCAATACCACTGACTTTAACAACATTGCCAAGACTTCCGCCTGCTCCTGTGATCAGCATAATAATACCGGTATCTTTAATGGCGTTGTCCATCATTGCCAGAACCTTTTTATTATCTTCCTTCTTTACAAGTCCATAAATTGCAAGAAGAGTACCGATTCCAAGAGCTACGATCGGTGAACCAAAGAAATCAACTACAGCATTTCCTGCATCCACAAAATCCAGAACTGTTTTCAGAAGGATCAGCACGATCGGAACAATGATCGGCGCTACCGATACCCCGAAACCGGGAAGAGGCTTTGCGTCCATCATAGCGTTCAGCTCGTCCATAGATTTAATATATTCTTTTTTGAACTGCTTTCTGTCAAATCCGCCATCCTCTGTCGGTATCTGATAAATCTGTTTTCCGATCCACTTAGTATAAAAAACAACTACAATAAGCATTGGAATAGAAATCAGCGCGCCGCCGATGATCATGGTTCCCACATCTACGTTCAGCATGCCTGCCGCTGTCAGCGGTCCCGGTGTCGGAGGTACCAGACAGTGTGTAAGCTGAAGTCCTACTGCCAGAGAAAGCGCAAGACCTATTACAGATTTTCCGGTCACTCTTGACATCGCTTTACAAAGAGGTGCAAAAATAACAATTGCAGAATCTGCAAATACCGGAATGGAAATAAACCATCCTGTGATCGCCAATGCCCACTCTTCGTTTTTCTGGCCGATTACTTTGATAAAACTGTAAGCCATTTTTTCAGCCGCTCCGGATTTCTCCAGAATACCGCCCATCATAACTCCAAGGCCGATAATAATTCCCGTACTTTTCAGAGTGCTTCCAAACCCTTCCTGTATTGCGGTGATCAGACCTGTCTGAGTTGTACCGTCAGCAAGCGTTACATCTGAAACAGGCATTCCTCCGATAATTCCTGTAATCATAGCCGCAATCAGCAGAGCCATAAAAGAATGCACTTTTGTTTTCATTACCAGGAGGATCATTACGATAATTCCCAATGCCAGTCCCAGCAACATTCTCGTTGATTCAGACATATTTGTTTCTTCTCCTTTTCCCTTTGTTTATCAGTTTGAAACAGACTGTAGAACTGTTTCTCTTATCCTTCGCTATCGAACCAGACATGGACGCTTATTATCAAACTCCCAGCCCGGAATCAGATACTGCATGCCCTTGGCGTCATCACGTGCTCCAAGACAGTTTTCTACATAAAGCTTATGAGCCTTCATAACCTGTTCCCGGTCAACCTCAATGCCGAGTCCGCCTTTCTCAGGCAGATCAATGCAGCCGTCCACGATCTGCATAGGCTCTTTTGTCAGGCGTTCACGTCCTTCCTGCCAGATCCAGTGAGTATCAATCCCGTTCATCTTTCCCGGAATTGCAGCTGCACACTGTACTACCATGGCAAGGCTGATATCAAAATGATTGTTGGAATGACATCCCCACATCATGCCAAAATCATTGCACATCTGTCCAACGCGAACAGAACCGTTCATTGTCCAGAAATGGGGATCTGCCAGAGGAATGTCCACGCTTTTCAGTGCAAGACAATGACACATCTGACGCCAGTCTGTATTAATCATATTTGTTGCTGTAGGCATTCCTGACGCCTGTCTGAATTCTGCCATGATCTCACGTCCGGAAAATCCGTTTTCTGCGCCGCAGGGATCTTCACAGTAAGCAAGACACTCTTTCAGCTGAGGTGCAATTTCCAGTGCTTCTTCAAGGCTCCAGCATCCGTTGGGGTCAAGGTCTACCCGGGCATTTGGAAATTCTCTTTTAATTGCCTGGACAGCTTTCAGCTCTTCTTTTGCAGGAAGAACGCCGCCCTTTAATTTAAAATCCACAAAGCCATATTTCTCATGAGTTGCCTTTGCAAGCGCTACAATGCTTTCCGGGGTAAGGGCCTCCTCATGGCGCAGGCGATACCAGTCGCACTCTGCATCCGGCTCTTCTTCATATGGAAGATCTGTTTTTTTACGATCCCCAATGTAAAAGAGATAACTCAGGAACTGTACCCGTTCTCTCTGGATTCCGTCTCCCATAAGAGCTGCTGCCGGAACCTCAAGAAACTTTCCGAGAAGATCCAGAAGCGGCGCTTCAACAGCAGTGACCACATGAACCCCTGTACGAAGATCAAAGGTCTGAAGTCCGCGGACATCATCCTTTATATTTTTGTCAAGCCAGCCGCGTACCTTATTTAAGGTCTGCTTATAATCTGCAATACTGGTTCCGATCACAAGGTCTTTCACCTGCTCCAGCGCCTTTGTAATTTTTTCTCCTCCCGGAACCTCTCCTACTCCTTCTGTTCCGGCAGAATCTGTCAGTATTACAATATTTCGTGTAAAATATGGAGCATGTGCGCCAGACAGATTAAGTTCCATACAATCATGTCCGGCTACCGGATAAACTTCCATTTTTTCTACAACTGGTATCATCAATATATCCTCCTCAATGTGCTTAAAAGGTTACGGCCACCGTTCTTTTCTATGCATTTTATTATATACAATCCCTTTTGTTATTCAATTCGCAAAATACTCAAGATAAACAGGTAATTTTTATATATATACTTCAATCTTTCATTTTATGAAATATTTCTGTTTCATTTTTATTTCAAAAATATTCATTTCTTTCACAGAATTTTGCTTTTCCACTTTACATAACTTTTACATTGTAAAATTTTTTATCCGTCCTGTTTTTTCACATAAAAAAGCTGCCAGCATATACCGACAGCTTTTTATGGAAATTCCCAAAAGAAAGAGGGTAAACAGGAATTTCCATCGAATATGGTAAACAAAAATCAGGTAATAGGCGCAGGGTTAAAAATGCACAGATCATTGTGAAGCTTGTATTTTTCCGCAAAGGACTGCTCCCTTCCGCTTGCTACGCTAATGATCTTATAAAACAGTTCTGTTCCGACATCCTGGATCGTTGCCTGCCCCATAGCAATAGGGCCTGCATTTACATCAATCAGATCCTGCCACATTTCTTTCATTTCATTTCTTGAACAAACCTTGATCACAGGTGCTGCTGCCAGACCATAAGGCGTTCCCCGTCCGGTCATAAATACCTGGACAGTGATTCCTGACGCAAGCTGACAGGGACCGCAGACAATATCGCTGGCAGGTGTAGCCGCATAAATGAGTCCGTGTCTGCCGGGCTTCTCTGCCGGTGAAAGCACTTCTACAATAGGAGAGGTTCCTGATTTTGCAATGGACCCCATTGCCTTTTCCACAATATTGCAGAGACCTCCCTTTTTATTTCCCGGTGTCGGGTTGGCGCTTCTGTCCACCTCTCCTTCTGCAAGGTAATTATCATACCAGCGCATTTCTGCCGCCAGTTTATCTCTGACCTCAGGACTGATGCAGCGTTCTGCCAGATAATGGACTCCGTCACGAACCTCTGTCACCTCAGAAAACAGAACCGTTGCTCCGCCTTTTACAAGCATATCTGCCGCATAACCGGCTGAAGGATTCGCTGTAACGCCGGAAAAAGCATCGCTGCCTCCGCACTGCATTCCGATACAAAGCTTTGAAAGAGGAAGCGTAACACGCTTTCTTTGATTCAAAATGGCAAGCTTCTTATCTGCCATTTTCATCAGCGCATCCACCATAGCGTCAAATCCCTTTAATTCCTGCAAAATAATCACATTTTCCGGTGATATGTCTGCCTGGTCAAGAAGCATATCTACTGTAAACTTCTCACAGCCAAGTCCTACAACCATAAGCTGGCCGCCAAAATTCGGATGCTTTGCCAGATTACGAAGAGCCCGTATCGGAACCTTTGCCTCTGGCGCATTGATAGCGACACCGCAGCCATATGCATGATTAATGGGAACAATGTCATCTACATTCGGGTATTTGGGAAGAAGTTCTTCTTTCATTTTTTTAACTGCTACATTAAGTACACCTGTCACACACTGTACCGTTGTGCTGATTCCCAGAATATTCCTTGTTCCCGCGTATCCTCCATCCGGATTTTCATATCCCTCAAATGTAGTTACCGGAGGCTCCGGAAGTTCGGTTACAATATTTTTTCCATATTCCATATTGTCTACCGACGGCGGTGTCGGAAGCTCCAGCATAAATTCATTGATCCAGTCGCCGCGTTTGATCGGATTCATGGCATAACCGAGAATCACGCCGTAACGGATAACCGGACTCCCTGCCGGAATGTCAGTCAGGGCAACCTTATGCGCCTGGGGAATATCCTGATTAATATGCAGACCTTCAATCTCAGTTCCTGCATTCAGTTGTTTGACAGCAATAGCAACATTATCAGAACTGTGAACTTTCACTAAGAGTGACATGGGAATTCCTCCTTTGTTTTTATGCTGCTATTATAATATACGATCTTATATAAGTAAAATTAATAAATATTAGTTATCTATTAATTTTATTAATAGAAGTATAGACCTTTTGATAAAAAAATGGTAAAGTAAAATCAGCTCTTATTATCCCAACTGCGTTTCTGCCTCTTGGCATTGATGAAAAACCATATTTTTCAGAAAGGAATTTGCCATGGATTTACGACAGCTTGAATATATTGTACAAATTGCAGAAGAAAATAATATTACCCGGGCAGCGGAAAAGCTTTATATTACTCAATCTGCCCTGAATCAACAGCTTCTGAAGCTGGAAAAAGAACTTGGTGTCCCGCTTTTTCACCGTTCACGCACTGACTGGCACCCAACAGAAGCAGGAGAAATCTATCTGAGCGCAGCACGTAAAATGCTTCAGATGAAAAAAGATACCTATTACCGGATCCACGATCTTGCTGAAATTCAAAAAGGACAGCTTTCCGTTGGATTTACTCCCGGACGGGGCATTATCATGTTCTCTCATATTTATCCCCGATTCCACAGGATGTATCCGGATATCACAGTTATACCAAGGGAGCTCAGTGTACAGAAACAGCAGTCGCTTCTTCTGTCCGGCAGCCTGGATCTGGGCTTTGTCACCTTAACGCCTTCCCAGCAGAAGGCTTCTCTTACATACATAAATCTTTCTGAAGAAAGAATTTTGGCCGGTGTTCCTCTCCGCCATCCGGTGGCAACTCCACTGGACAGCTCTGACGGCACACCTGTTGCTGATATGACTGATATGGCTTCCGAACTTCAGGAGCTTGATCTTTACCGGCTCCGGGAGGAGCCGTTTGTTCTCACCTACCAGGAATCTACCTTAAGGGAAATGACAGATCAGATTTTTAAAAAAGCCGGATTTACTCCCCATGTACTTTTTGAGACCTCTAATAACGCCACAATTGCCACTATGATACATGCGGAAATGTGCTGCGGACTCATTCCAGAATACTATGCCAGAAATTCTCCATATGGCATCCGCTATTTTACACTTCCGGATAACCCTGCATGGAATATTATGGCCTGCTGCCACAAAAACCGCTATATAAGCAAATCCACCAGAGACTTCATAGCTCTGGCGGAAGAATTCTGGAAAAAGGAGCTGTGATCATGCTCCTTCTTTTTCCATATAACGCATCATTGCTTCTGCTGCTTTTTTTGCAGCTTCTACTGCATGAACAACTGTTTTAGATCCTGTAACCACATCTCCTGCCGCAAAGATCCCCTTTCTGGTCGTCATATGATTTTCATCTACGATCAGAAGCCCCCTGTCTGATCCCTCAAGCCCTACTGTAGTACGGATCAGACGGTTTCTGGGTCCCTGACTGATGGCAATAATCGTAGAATCCGCCTCTGTCTGCTCTTCTCCTTCTTCATATCCTGTTACTCTGTTATTCTCATCCATAATGGAAGTTTTAAATACAGGCCCTTTCTCCGTGATCCGCTCAATTGCTTTTCCAAAAACAAACTCTGCGCCATCCAGCTCTGCATAAGCCATCTCATGGGAACTGGCAGCTATCCGTCTGCCCCGGGCATACATGGTCACCTGATGAGCGCCGTTTCTCAAAGCAGTTCTTGCTACATCCATTGCTGCATTTCCCATACCGATCACAGCAACCTTTTCTCCCAGACTGTATGCAGAAGGATTGGCAAGGTAATCAATTCCAAAATGTACGTTGGCAAGACATTCTCCCGGTATTCCAAGATTTCTGGCCTTCCATACTCCTGTTCCCACAAACACACTGGCATACCCGTCCCGAAGAAGATCTTCAATGGTCAGGGTTGTGCCAATGGCTGTATTGGGTCGTATTCTGATTCCCAGTTCCAGAAGTTTTTTCTGATATCTGGAAAGAATGGTTTTGGGAAGCCGAAACTCCGGAATTCCGTACTGTGTAATCCCGCCGATCTTATCCTGCTGTTCAAAAATCGTTACCTGATATCCATTTTGAGCAAGGATCACCGCTACTGTCATCCCTGCCGGTCCGGCTCCTATGACAGCCACATTCTGTTTTTTCTGTTCTGCTGTTTTTACCTTCATTCTGTCCAGATACATATCGGAAATATAGGTCTCAATACTGGAAAAGTGTACCGGACTTCCCTTTTTTCCCAAAACACAGTTCCCTGCACACTGCATTTCATGATTGCATACAATGGAGCAGATCAGAGACATCGGATTATTTTCAAACAGTTCTCTTCCCGCATCCATAACCTGATGCTCCTTAAACAGCTGAATAATATGCGGAACAGGGGTATGCACCGGACATCCTTCCATACATTTCGGTTTTTTACAGTTAAGGCATCTGTTTGCCTCATCAATAATATGAATTGCCATAATTTTTATCTCCTCTGAAAAAATGACTTTGAAAATTTTTATTTGAAAACATCCTTCTCAGCCGACTGTCTTCTTTCCAGTAAATCATACCGGTTTATAATCCCGTATTTTTTCATACGTCTCCACAGTGTTGTCGTACTGATCCCCATATCTTTTGCCACTGCGCTTCTGTTTCCTCTGTATTTTTCCAGAAGGGTCTGCAGCTCAGCAGCCTCGGGATGCTGATAAATAACTGTTTTTCCGTCCTCCTGTTCACTTTCCGTCTGCGGATAAAGTTCATTCAGAAGAAAATGTACAAAATCACCGGCAATGGTTTTTTTCATGGTTGTCAGCAGCATACGCTCACAAAAGGTCTCCAGCTGAAGCTCATTTCCCGACCACGGAAATTCCATCAGCGCTTCCATGGCATCCTCTGATATTTTAGGAAACTTTGCATATCTTCTTGAAAATTTTGTACGACATTCTTCGACTATAGAGCGAATATCCTCTTTTCTTTTGCGGAGCGGCGGTATTTCTACCACAAGCCCGTTCAAAAGATAATACAGATCCTCTCTGAACCGTCCTTCCTTTACAAGCTGTCCCAAATCAACAGATGTTGTGGCTATAATACGATTATCAAGAGTCTGGCTTCGCTCTAAATCGTTCTGAATAAGATCCTCATACCGTATGGCGCGATACAGTCTGTACTGACACACAGGAGTAAGCTTTTCAATCTCTGCGATAAGTACTGTTCCAAGATCTCCCACTGCAAGTCCGCCTTTCTGAATTCCGATATCCTCAGAAGCCGGATTGCCGAAAATACGGTCCATCTGCATCTGCTCCGACATTCCGCTGCAGTTGATTGTCACAAAAGGTCCTGTTTTATAAGAACTATTATTATGGATGCACTGAGCCAGGAACTCCTTTTCTGTTCCTCCTTCTCCCCGTATCAATACCGGACTTTTAGAAAGAGCATACATTCTGGAAAGCTCCACACAATATTCCATCTCTTTTCCGGTAATTCTCATATCTGAAAACCGTGCTTTCGCCACATATCCTTTCAAATAATGAGAATGCAGCTCGTCCGTACTGCTCTTTTGAGCTGATATATACCTGTAGCAGCTTATGATAGCGCCGCAGATTTTTTCCTCATACTGAACAGGAGCAACTGTTATCATCATCGGTATTCCGGCAAGATATGTAGAAGTTGTAAACATATCCCTTCTTCCTTCCAGTACGTCATTGACATATTTTATATCAAGCTCGGGAAAAAAGCTTTCCAAAGCCTCTCCTTTCACCTTCTCAGCAGATTTTTTCAGCAGCTCCTCTACTGTACGATTAATAATTGTAATTTTTCTTTTTTCGTCAATCTCAAAAATACCATTATTGGCATTATCAAGAACTGTTTCAAACTGCGCCGCATATGTTTTTTCTGTTTCTGCTGACAACGCCATATGCTCTGCCATAGCAAGAGCTGAACGTATAGACTCCTCTGTGGAATTTATAAAACAGGAGGGAAAATTTCTTTGTGAAGCAAGACTGTTCACTGTATCTCCTCCCAGAAGTACATCTGCCCCCTCTGCGATCGCAAGCTCCACCTTTTCTGCAGCCTGCTCCATACTTTTCATAAAATAAGTTTTTAATGTGATTCCAAACAGCTCATCAAAATAAGACGTATCGCTGAACATACTTTCAAAACCGATCAGGGCAATCTGGGGATGTTTCTTTTCAGGTATAAGCTTTTTTGCCGCTGCAACCATAAGCGCTATTTCCTGACCTGTCAGTATGATTTCTGCCACCGGTATATTGGTATATTCTCTGATATATGCTGCCTGCACTCCCCGGGCAACAATGATTCCTGCCCCCTGTTCCATTGCCTTACGCGCTTCATATACAGAATCTGATGTTTTTATTACTTTCAATATATCTATATCCGCATTTTTTTCCTGCAGCACCTTGCGCGCCTGTTCCAGCATATACTCTTTCGGAAGAAGAACTGCTATTTTTGACATATAATTATTTCTCCTTTTCGTAATCCTCAAGTACCATATACAAGTATCCCCGGCCAGGCTCATGGCATACCTGACCGGGGATGCATCAAAGAAATTTTCTGTTTTTACTTCCTTTCCCGCTCTACAAAAACATTGGAAATTTTTTCATAATATTTTACAATACTGCTGTGATCTTCCTTTTCACAGCCATCCGCTTTCAGAGACTGCATAATTTCCATAAGCTCTGCTGTAAGAGGAAGTGCTGCATTCACTGCATGTCCTGCATTTAATGCATTGTTCAGATCTTTCATATGCAGTTCAATACGAAATCCCGGCTTAAAATTTCTGTCCATCATCATCGGAGCTTTTGCATCAAGCACAGTGGATCCTGCAAGTCCTCCTCGGATCGCCTGATATACAAGCTCAGGATCTGTACCTGCTTTTGTCGCCAGAGTCAGAGCTTCTGAAACAGCCGCTATATTCACTGCTACAATGATCTGATTGGCAAGCTTGGCTACATTTCCGGAGCCTATCGGACCTACATAGACAGCTGACCCTGCCATATTCATAAGAAGTTCATAGTATTTATCAAAGGTTTCTCTTTTTCCGCCAACCATAACCGAAATCGTTCCGTCAATGGCTTTCGGCTCCCCTCCGGATACAGGCGCATCCAGCATATCGATTCCCTTTTCTGCAAGTGCTGCCGAAATCGCTTTGCTCTCTGTAGGGTCAATGGAGCTCATATCAATCAGAACAATTCCCCTTCTGCCACATTCAATGATTCCGCCTTTTCCAAGAGCAACTTCTCTGACCTGAGGAGAGTTTGGAAGCATGGTAATAATCACTTCTGCTTCTTCTGCTACCTCTTTTCCATTATGAACTGCTTTGGCGCCCAGCGCCTCCATCTCTTTTAAGGTATCCGGATTATGAGTAGTAACGATAAGATCATGACCTGCTTTAATCAGATTTTTGCACATAGGTTTTCCCATAATTCCAAGTCCGATAAATCCAACCTTCATCTTTTACCTCCCAATTTCAATAAATTCTCTTACAGAAACTATTAAAATACTGTTCTTCTGCTACTCTGTTTCATTGATTTTACTGTCCCTATTGTAAAATATTTTTCTGTAAAATTCCATTGACAAAAGACTCAAAAAAAGAAAAGTTTTTTATCACATAATTCCTTTATTTCATATTTTGAAATGTTTATTTCATTCCAATCCATTAACCGCAGCAGATTTTGTTTTTCTGTTTGGTTTTTTATAACAAAAAACTCCTTTCTGAACAGACAGGCTTTCCACCTGTCTGCCCGGAAAGGAGCACCTCATCCAGACAGTCCTTTTTCACTGTATCTGTATATTACACAAGACGTCTTACAGAAAGAATGGTTCTGTAGGTAGCGTCATTACTGATCTTAATGCCATCTTTTGCATTGGATGCATGTACGATTTTTCCATCGCCCATGTAAATAGCAACATGACCGCCATAGCAGATCAGGTCGCCTGGCTGCGCATCTGCATAGGAAACCTCTGTACCTGCATTCTGCTGCTCATAGGAAGTTCTCGGAAGGCTTACACCAAAGTTTGCATATACACTCTGTACAAATCCGGAGCAGTCTGCACCGTCAGTAAGGCTTGTACCTCCCCATACATATGGGTTTCCTACAAACTGTGTAGCAAAATCAACTACTGAAGAGCCGGAGCCTGAACCAGAACTCTGATATTCCTCCGGATCTACTGTATTATCACTGTCAATCACATTTCCGTACTCATCGTATTCAACGTCTCCGTCACTTTCCTCTTCGTCTGTAACGGAATCAGGATCAATTTCATTTCCCTCTTCATCATAAAGAGTTTCGCCGTTTTCCAGAGCATCTTCAGCGTCTACTTCATTACCCTCTTCGTCATAAACAGTCTCATCCTCTGCTTCAGCTTCCTGACGTGCTGCTTCCTCTGCTGCTGCAAGCTCTGCCTGACGTCTTGCCTCTTCCTCGGCTGCGATTCTCTCAGCCTCAAGCCTTTCAATCTCTGCCTGCTGCTGTTCGATCAGAGCTGCATACTCATTTGCCATCTGCTGAGCATATGCAATCTCATTATCACAGTCTGCAGAAACTGCTCTTCTCTCATCAATTGCAGCCTGAAGGTTTACAGATTCAGCTTCATACTCCTGCTTCATCCCCTCCAGCTCTGCTTTTTCCTGCTGGTATTTATTTCCAAGCTGTGTTACCTGATCGATTGTATTTGCATACTTTTCAAGACTCTGTCTGTCATAGTCATACATCTTCTGTGTATACTCAGCCTTGGTAAGAAGTTCGGAAAGGTTCTCTGCATTTACCATCATCTGGAACCATGCGTCATTTCCGCCTTTCTCATAAAGATACTGGATACGCTGTTTCATAGCTTCATACTGTTTATCTTTTGCATTCTGAGCTTTCTGAAGATCTGACTGTGTCTGCTCGATATCGGCCTGCTTATTGCTGATATCCCCTTCCAGAGTCTGAATGGAGACCATGACATTTACAAGATTCGCGTCCAGTGCAGCGATTTCGTTCTGAAGCTGTTCCTTGGCTGCATAAAGCTGATCGATCTGAGAATATGTAGCATCAAGCTGTGCGCTTGTCCAAGCCTGCTCCTCTCTCAGTTCTTCCTCTCTGGAAGCGCTTACAGTAGCAACCTGTGTGCCCATCATCATAACTGCTAACATCAGACATACAATTCGTTTTTTCATGTTTCTCACCTCTTATATAAACAAGTTTTGTAACATTTGCGAAATATCTTTCTTAAGTTCTTTTACATATTAACATATGATTTCATTGATTGCAAGAGGAAATTGAGAATTAGTTTAATATTTCGTAATATTTGTTAACGATTGCGAAATACAATACCGATATTTCCCTTAAAACAAGGAGATGTTTCTCTGCGAAACATCTCCCTGTAAATTACTGTATTTACTTTTGCTTAACTGAACAGATCTGCAAGGATCTGATCTGCTGTTTTGTGCTTATATCCATTGGGATCACTCAAAGTAGAGTTCCATCTGAAATAATTTCCTCTTTGAATATAAGCGCCTGATGAAGTATGATAGAAAGAAGCTCCCATCTTCTGATATCCCGGGAATTTTGCCATATACTTCTTAGCCAGTGAAATTGCCTGGCTGTCATAATTTCTATCCGGTGTAGGTGTTCCGGAAATCTGTACGCCTGCATTCGGTGTGGAATGAAGAATTACCGCACTCATATCCTTACACTGTCCCAGAATGATCCAGGTATGTCCGTCATCGAAACCAATATCACCCGGATACAGCTTGTAACCCGTTTTATTTAAGTAATTCTGATTATAAACCTGACCCCATCCGCGGCTCTTATAAAGACCTCCGATTTCTCCTGATACAACTGTTGAATGAGTCCTCATAGTCTGATAGGTAGACCAGCCTACATATCCGGAACAGTCAAGACCTTTTGAACGGTTGTTCTCGCTGAGATCATCATAATTGTGATAATCATAGCTGCTGTTCTGTTGGTTAAAGAAATATAACCATTTTGAACTAACACCCTTTCTGGTTGCGTCACTGTAATTATGTCCGCCTCCCCAGATATACAAAGTTCTTCCTACCGGCTGGAGCGCGTTAAGAAGATAATTCTTAACAGTTCTCGATGTCGAAGATGCAGGAGGATCTACAGGATTTTCCTCTTTTCCGGTCAGCTTACCGGTAGAATCAAAGATGTAGGTCACTCCGTCAATGGTATGTGTTCCGGTAACCATCTCAAATGTTTCTGGATTAAAATATCTCTTTTCAGAACCTTCTGTTACCCATCCTCCCTGAGCAATTCCTGTCTTTTTATCAAAGTAATAATATTTGCCGCTGACAGATTTCCTGCCTTTATACATCACTCCGTTGGATGCATGGAAGTATCTTTTTTCTCCCTTTGACGTACTGATCCAGCCCTTTGCCATTTTGTAGGTTCCGCCGCGGAAATATCTTGTATTTCCATTGGAAGCTGTCAGGAATCCGCTTTTTGCCGCCCCTGAATTTCCATCAAAATAATAGGAATCACTTCCTATTGTTTTCAGTCCTTTATACATTACCCCGTTACTGGTATTAAAATACCATTTCTGTTTTTTGGAGTTTGTCATCCAGCCTTTTGCCATAGTATAATCACTTGGCTGGAAATATCTTGTATTTCCATTAGCTGCTTTTAAGAATCCGGTTTTTGCCCATCCGGTACTTCCGTCGAAATAGTAGGATTTTCCGCCTATCCCTGTAAGGCCTGTCTCCATAACGCCGGTCTTTGGATCAAAGTAACGACATCTGCCATTGCTGATTTTATACCAGCCCTTATACATCACTCCGGTTTTGGCATTGAAATAATATTTATTTTTTCCGATTGTAAGCCAGCCTGTTACTTTTTTTCCATTTTTGTAATAATAGGTGTTTCCGCCAATAGTCTGGAAACCATTCCTTGCCGCCTGAACTTCTACAGTAGTGGAATGCATGGAAAAGCCGGCTGCAAATAGCATCAGCCCCAGTAAAATACCCCAGAATTTCCAGCGCTTGCATACCTTATTCATAAACATTTCCTCTTCTCGGACTTTATTTTTTACAATCTTGTTACAATATTGTGTAATTATTATATCTCAACTTTTTCCATGCGTCAATATTTTTATTACAAATTGTAAAACAGAACAAAAAAGAGCAAAGTCTTTCTGACTTCACTCTTTTGTAATATTTGTCTTATTTATTTTTAAAGGAGGTGTTTTCTCAGCTCTGCTCCGTCCATAGCGCTCAGATATGCCGGCGCAACATCAAAAACAGTTTTGCAGCCTTTCTGTCCTTCCTGGCTCATACGGTATGCAGCTCTTGCATATGCCACGATCACGGAAGATGTAAATTCCGGATTAGAATCCAGCTTCAGGCTGTACTCGATCACATGCTTATTTTCGTTATCCCATCCGGTGCTTCCGGTACGAATAACAAAACCGCCATGAGGAATCCCGCTGTGATCACGTTTCAGCTCTTCTTCAGAAATAAAATGTACGGTTGTATCATAGTCGGCAAAGTAGTTTGGCATGGTCTTGATCTCCTGCTCGATGCGGGCCAGATCTGCGCCTTCTTCAGCAACAACAAAACATTCTCTTGTATGTTTCTGTCTTGTTGTCAGCTCAGGATTTTCTCCGTTTCTTACAGATTCCAGAGCAGCCTCTACCGGAATTGTATACTGCTTGCCGTCTTTTACTCCGTCAATTCTTCGAATTGCATCAGAGTGCCCCTGGCTTACGCCTTTTCCCCAGAAAGTATAATCTTTTCCATTGGTAAGAATGGCATTTGCATACATTCTGTTCAGAGAGAACATTCCCGGATCCCAGCCTACAGAGATGATTCCCACATGGCCGCTTTCTTTTGCCGCTTTATCCACATTTTCGAAATGCTCCGGAATTCTTGCATGTGTATCAAAGCTGTCTACAACATTGAACCACTGTGCATATTTAGGTGTCTGTACCGGAAGATCTGTTGCGCTTCCGCCGCAGATGATCAGAACGTCGATCTCGTCCTTCATCTTCTCTGCTTCGTCCACATGGCAGACCTTAGCTGTCTCTGTAAGTATTTTTACTGTCTCAGGATCACGGCGTGTAAAAACTGCCGCAAGTTCCAGATCCGGATTGTGTTTCACTGCACATTCCACGCCTCTGCCCAGGTTGCCATATCCCATGATTCCAATTCGAATACTCATAATAATTTCCTCCTCGTTTTTTCTGCTTATATATTAATCTTCCAGAGGAATAATGTCAATTTTTTTCTTTTGTTCCTGACAAATTTCTGCCGCATCAGTTACTGTTCGCTTCATTTACGGCAGCCTGGTCAGAATCCATTACAAATGATCTTTGGTAATGGCATATTACATTACCATTTGCGGCGGCCTGTACCATCGCTGTCAGCAGCAGATGACTCCGCTTCCCGGACAGCAGCAGCTGCAGGCAAGATTTGCCATCAGACATTTCATACAGAGATCATTGCCAGCTGTGGGCATTCCGCCAAATGGATTCTGCTGTTCCTGATACCAGCTTCCGCCGCCCTCCATACGCTGAAGCATCATGCGGTACTGCATATTATCAGGCTCCAGACGCACAGCCTCACGGATATGATTCATGGCATTTACATTATTTCCAAGTCCCATATTTGCAACTGCTGACAGATAATACCACTGAGCATTTCTTTCTTTTAATGAGGACAGAACATTCATTGCTTCCTGATAATGACCGCTCTGAACATAATTGGAGGCAGCCTGTCTGCGAATGGCCTCCTCATCCTGATATCCGCTATTGCTCTGACTTCCGCCATAGCCGCCAAATCCGCCGAAGCCTCCATATCCCGTATTTCCGCCATATCCATAATTTCCCGAAGAACCATACTCCCGTTCTTTCATGATCTGATCATAGGCCTGCTGGATCTCTTTAAACTTTTCCTCCGCCTGGTCCTTATTGGGGTTATTGATATTTGCATCCGGATGATACTTCCGGCTGAGCTTTCTGTATGCCTTTTTTATTTCCTCATCAGATGCATCCCTCGACACACCCAGAATACTATACGGATCAAACATGTTCTTTCTCCTGTTTCTTCTTCCTTTGCTCTGAAACTGCCTCAAACCGGCACCATACGCCGGAGTACAAAATATTTCGCAGAATATCTGCATATTTAATAATAGGAAGTTTCTCAAATTCCCGGCACGCCTCAGCCATCATCATAATCAGTATCTGACATACGCGTTCCTGAAACCCTTCCATTATATAATCCTGAGCAAAAGGATTGTAATTTCCTTTTTCCAGATCCTTCTCCACATCATCATAGGCATCCATCAGATAGATAAATTTTCCCAGATAAAACCCCATTCGCCTTAAGGCAGGTTCCCATTCGTCCTCCCTCCAGGCAAGAATCTCCTCCATAATTTTCCCAAAGCATCCGGATATTTTATCAATATCCGTTTCTCCTGCTTTTTCCATGGCAGAAATCTCATTCAGATGTTTTATAATGACTGCTGTCTTTTTCTTCCAGAGAGCTTCTGCCTTTTTGTCCTTATTTTTCAAAAGTCTGCTGTATGCCAGTCTGGAAAGCTTTTTTTCATCCTTCCAGTCGTCCACACATTTGTAATAAGCAAGAAACACGTTCATGTCAGCCGCATATTCTGTCACTTTATTTTTGCGTACCGGCTGTTTTCTCACCGGATGAACCATGCAGCGGCTGGTTCCTTTTTTTGTGGGCGGTTCATACAGACCGCTGAGAAGAAGGATTACAAAAGTCATATCATAGGTCAGTGTGATCTGACCTGAGATTCCATAGCGCTCCCTCAGTTCCCTGCATAATCCACAGTAAAAAGACCGATACAGATCATAATCTTTAAATTTTATTTCCGGCCGGTTCATCACAACATACCCAAACATAACTCCTCCTGCTTATCCTCAGGCTTTTCAGCTTTTTTTGATGAATTTTGTATGACACTTCGGACAGTCGATCTCAATTTTTCCCTTTCCCCTGGGTATCCTGATTTTCTGTCCACAGCTGGGGCAGGTATAAATATGATGCGTTTTTCTCTGTTCCATCATATTTTTTTCTTTTCTGAACCACTGTCTTATATTTGCTGTCATGGAAAGATATTTCTGATTTTCCGCATAGCGTTTCTGAATGTTTCTGGAAAGCATACGAAAATATGTATAAATGATGGCAGCCAGACCCACTGTATTCAGAATTGCCCCCATGGTACTTCCATTACGGAAAAAAACAGAAGCCACAATGCACACCAGGGCAACTCCCATGGTAAACCGTGCAAATCCATCTACACCATAACGTCCTTCCATAAATTTTATAAATTTTTCCTTCATGTCAATGCATCTCCTGTCTTTACTTATCGTTCACTGCACACCTGAAAAATATAAAACTTCAGATAATAGGATTCATCAGATGACCATAAGATCGGGTGATCCGGAGCCTGTGTTCTGTATTCTACCTGTCTCAGCCTCTTATGTGCGCTGCGCGCTGCCTGACCGATTGTTTTTGTAAAAAGCTCATAGGTCATAAAATGTGAACAGGAACAGGTTGCCAGAAAGCCGCCGTCTTTTACCAGCTTCATGGCTCTCAGGTTGATCTCTCTGTACCCCTTCACCGCATTTTTTACAGAATTTCTGGACTTTGTAAAAGCAGGAGGATCCAGAATCACAACGTCAAATTTTTCTCCGCGTTCCTCAAGCTCAGGAAGAAGCTCAAATACATCCTCACAGATAAACTTAACCGTACCGTCAAGTCCATTCAGCCGTGCATTGGCAGTGGCCTGATCTACAGCAAGCTGAGAGGCGTCTACTCCTGTCACTTCACTGGCGCCTGCAATTCCCGCATTCAGGGCAAAAGAACCGGTATGGGTAAAGCAGTCCAGCACTTTTGCATTTTTGCAGAGCTTCTGGATAGCCAGACGGTTATATTTCTGATCCAGGAAAAATCCTGTTTTCTGTCCGTCTTTTATATCTACCTGATATTTTACCCCATTCTCTTCGATTTCTACCAAAGTAGGAAATTCCGGACCGATAAAGCCCTTGTAAAGCTCCATTCCCTCCTGACGTCTTACCTTGGCATCGCTTCTCTCGTAAATTCCTCTGACAGCAATACCGTCCTCTTCCAGAACCTTTTTCAGAAGTTCCAGTATCTGCAGCTTCAGGCGGTCAATTCCCAGGGCAAGAGACTGAACAACAAGCACATCAGAAAATTTGTCAACAACAAGTCCGGGAAGAAAATCAGCTTCTCCGAAAATCAGTCTGCAGCTTCCTGTATCTGTTACCTTTTTCCGGTATTCCCAGGCATCTCTTACTCTCTGCTCAAGGAATTTCTCATCAATCTTCTGGTTTTCATCCCGTGTGAGCAGCCTCACTGTGATTTTGGAGTTGGTATTAATAAATCCTCTGCCCAGAGGATATCCGTCAAAATCTCTTACCAGAACAATATCTCCATTGAGAAAGCTTCCCATCACAGAAGCTATCTCGTTGTCAAACACCCACATTCCGCCGGATTTCAGGAGGCGTCCTTCCCCCTTTTTCAGCGTTACTACTGCCAGACTCATGTATTCTTCTCCTTTCGGAAACATATTTCCACTGTATTCGTCAGCATTTCCATTTATTGTAGCACACACAGTCTGAATTTTCCAGTATTTCCGCTAAGACACAAAATAATCACATTCTATGAAGGATGATATTCTGGCGTGACTTTTCCGTATTTTGTAAAAACAAAAAGGACAGATCTGCTTATCCTAAACTCTTTGTGGAATGTTTTGTTATACTAAAAAGTTTGTACCTGAGATACTCTCTCCCGAAAATAAAAGACCCCAGTACTATTTCTAATACTGAGATCTTAATATGTTATCTTAACTCATATCTGCTCCTGGGCAAAACACCCTTTTGCCCGATATGGCACAGCCGCCATATGCAGGATTATTCCATTACTTCTTCCTGTGTGGTTTCAGCAGAAACGCTGCTCTCTCCATACAGATTTTCAAAGAATTTCATAGTGTCACTGTAGAGTGCCTGTCTTGTCTCCGGTGTTTCATTTACCAGAATGTCATCCTCAGCCGGATCCAGTTCCATACTGAAGATCAGTCTCATCTCTGCATTTACCATGTTCAGCTCTGCTGACAGATATATGTCTGTATCAGCCGGAACATAGCTCATTCCTCCGTCTTTCAGTACCTTGATATAGGATTCCAGTACCTTCTGAGTCAGATCTGCACCAACCTCCGGTGTAATTGTAACTGATGCCATGGCATCCTCTCCCATTACACTCTGAAGAGAAGCCGTATCTCCCTCATACTCTCCCTTACAGAAGCTTTTTGCCTGTTCAAAGGATGCTTTTGCTTCTTCACTTAAAGAATCTGTATTCAGAGGATCTTCTGCTGTATTTTCCTCCGGTGTCACACTCATGTCATCCTGGGCTGTTCCGTCAAGAACAGTTCCGTCCTCTGTGGCTTCCGGAATCTCCTCTGTATTTTCTTCCGGAGCTACAGCCATATCATCCTGGGCTGTTCCGTCAAGAGCGGTTCCGTCCTCTGTAGCTTCAGGGATTCCTGTTTCTTCATCAACTGCGCCGTCCTCGCCTTCTACAGCCTCTCCCATGGTTTCTTCCTGAAGAGACGGATCCTCTGTGGAGCTTTCTTTAATGTCTTCACCAAGAGCGTCCGGATCTACATTCTGTGTAATATCTTCTCCGTCTGTACTGTCCTCGTCTACCAGATTGTCATCCTCTGCATCAACTACGCCGTCATCCTGAGCTGTTCCGTCAAGAACAGGATCATCTGCAGCTTCTTTATCCAGATTCTGCTGGATATTTTCCAGAGTCTCTTTCATCTGCTCGATATCGTAGCTCTGCTGCGCGATCTCTTGAAGAAGAGCAACGATCGTTTCCATTTCCTCCTGGCTTAAAGTAACATTATTCTGAACAGCAATGTTGTTTACAATATTATAAATTTCATCTGCGTTCTGGATATTATCGCCAATGATCTGAAGCTTTGCCTGATTGATGATATTGGTCGCATTATCGTTTCCTACCTGCTGCGCAAGATCACCGGTCACCACAACCTCTTTTGTTGCAAGATCTTTTTTGGTGCTGTCAAGCTTCTGTCCGCTTGCGCTTTCGTATGCCATGATCACACCTGTCAGAGCGCCTGTTCCGGATACTTCATAAGGGCATGCCGCAACAGCTTCACAGTTGGTTACTCCTGCAGTAGAAAGTGCATTGGCGATCATATTTCCGGTTACATAATTCAGATTTGCAGTACGGACCTTGATTCCGCCTGACTGTGTAGGTTTTACATAAGCGCAGCTCAGGGTTCTTGTTCCGATCTGCTCCAGCGGGATATAATCTCCCAGATGCTCTCTTTCATCCTGATTGGTGATAGTAAGGATCTGAACCTGGCTGGCATCTGTTTTAAAATAGCGCATCATGGTATCCTTCTGATCCTGGGTAAGGTCTGCGCCAAGTGTTACAACTCTGGCTGAATCTGCCATAGCCGGAACCGCACCTCCGGCTGTCAGACACAAGCTGCAAAGTAATGCTGCGATCACACTTCTTTTTTTCATAATCCTGTCCTCCGTTTAATTAAAAGTAAAATATACTGATACTGACATTCTGATATTCTCTGTTCCGTTTACAGTTTTGCGGAACCTGCTGTGAGTTTTATTATAACACACCTTCCGGCATATTTGTATTCCATATTTTCTCACGGCAGTTATATACCCTCAAAACTGCCGTTTCCCTTTTTGGCGCCATACGGCATTCATTTCCTGCTATAGGATCATCTGAATATATCAGAAAATCTTCCTGTTTATTCCATAATGTCCGCAACCCTGTGATAATATCTCCACTCCGCAGTCTGATCACTGTATTTTCGGATACACGCTTACAGTACTTCCAGAAAAACCCTGATCCTTCCTCCACAGACGAGCCCCTCCTCTTCTGCCTCCTGTCCGGACATGTCCTCAAGCACAAGACGGCTTTGGGGTTTTTCCTCTTTCAGCATATGAAGGCACTGATTCCGGATGCGGCTTTCCATACATCCGCCTCCGATCGTACCAACGATTCTTCCGTCTGAAAGTACTGCCATCTTTGTTCCGATTTCTCTGGGAGCAGAGCCCTGCCTTGCCACAATAGTCGCAAGAGCCTTTTTCTGCTCCGGATAGCTTTCCCCTGTCAGGCATGCCAGAAGTTCTTTATCATATCCGCCTGTTTTTTTTATACTGTTTTTTACCATAATCAGTTCTGCCACTATGGAGACTGCAATTTCCTCCGGAGTCTCCGCATGAATGGAAAGTCCTACCGGCGTATGGAGAAGTTCTACCTCACTTTCCGGAAATCCCTCTTCCACCAGCTTTTTTTTCAGAAGGATCCCGCGCTTCCGGCTTGCCATCATTCCCACATATGCCCGTTCCTTTTTCAAAATTGCAGTAAGGCAGATTCCATCATACCGATGGCCTCTTGTAACAACCAGAAAATAAGTATCACTGCCTCCAGGAATTTTTTCCAGGGCTGAAGCAAAATCATCACAGATTACCTGATCTGCCCCTGCCGCCCGGGCCTGATCCGCAAAAAACGGACGATCTTCAAGCACAGTCACATGAAACCCTGTATGTTTTGCCAGAATTACTGCCTGCTGCGCCACATGACCTCCGCCACAGATCACAAGCTTTCCGGGTTTTCCCAACAGTTCCACAAAAATCCGGCATCCGTCCGCTTCAATAATACTGCTTTGCTCTGTCTCTGCCAGCCGGCTTATCAGCTCTGGTGAAAGCCTGTCTTCTCCGCTTTCGGCCACAAGCCTGCCCTCAGTAAAAAAAAGTCGTTTTCCTGTATTTTCTCCTTCTATTACTGTGGCCAGCATATTTTTATTCTTCTCCATATGGTCTGCCATAATCTGATACAGTTCCTGATTCTTCACCCGTTTTCCCCCTTAATCATAATGCTGAACTTCACAAAACTGTGTACTTTATCCTTTTCTGTCTGTTGCTTAACAGAAGAAACCAGTTCCTCTTCATTAAATATGGTCACTATTCCCCATAACCTGCTCAGAATACATCCCGGATTATCTGCTGTAAATGATCAAATTATAAAGTACACATTCTCGTTGTTCTGTCTTTGCAGGATGCACATATATAGTTTAAAATTTATTCGTGTCCGTATATTATAAATTCTATTGTGCAAAATTCTGTACTGCCTTATTTAGCGATATAAATTTTAATATTTATTCACTTACAGTTACCTGTTTATTTTATCATACATCCACTGAAAAATCAGTATGGAATGTACGACTTTCCCGGCAGACAAAAAAGGATCCCGGATTCTTTGCGAACCCCTGATCCTTCTTTTTACAGGCTGTGGTTTCACAGCCTCTTTTCTGAATTTTCTGTTGCTGTAAGAAATATAAACAGCAGCTTATCTCTACTCCAGTATATGTTCCCTTCCCTGGGCGATCATTGTTCGTACATGATCGTCTGCCAGAGAATAAAACATGGATTTTCCTTCTCTTCTGTTCTTTACCAGACGGCTCTGTTTCAGGATCCGAAGCTGATGGGAAACTGCCGACTGGGTCATATTCAACGCTCTTGCCAGATCACAGACACACACCTCTGTCTCAAAAAGAACAAACAGGATCCTGATTCTGGTAGGATCTCCGAAAACCTTAAAAAGCTCTGCCAGCGAATCCAGTTCTGTCTCATCAGGCATTGTCTCATCCACAATCTTTAAAAGCTCCTCATGAATTTCCTCTGTATCACAGCACAGACTCTCTTTTGTTTCTGCCATGTAATTTCCCTGCCTTTCCTTTTTATCATATCACATGCAGGGATTTTCTGCACGGGTATTATAATTTTTTTACAAACAGCGCGCGAATAGCATTCAGAACTGCAATTACCATAACGCCTACATCTGCAAAAATAGCAATCCACATATTTGCGATTCCCACTGCGCCCAGAAGCAGGCACAGAATCTTGATTCCAATAGCAAAATAAATATTCTGGTAAACGATCCTCATACATTTTTTTGCAATCCTGACTGCCTTTACTACTTTCAGAGGATCATCGTCCATCAGAACCACATCTGCCGCCTCAATGGCAGCGTCTGAACCCAGAGCTCCCATTGCAATTCCGATATCTGCCCTGGAAAGAACTGGGGCGTCATTGATTCCGTCACCTACAAATGCAAGCTTTTCTCTGGGGTTCTTTTTCTCCAGAAGCTCTTCTACTTTTGTTACTTTATCAGCCGGAAGCAGCTCACTGTATACCTGGTCTACTCCCGTTTCTGCTGCTGCCTGCTGAGCGACCCGGTCAATATCACCTGTCAGCATTACTGTTTCACGAATACCAGACTTCTTCAGCTCTGCTACCGCAGCTTTTGCAGTTGGCTTCAAAACATCTGCAATCAGGATATGGCCTGCATAGGAACCGTCAATGGCAACATGGACAATGGTTCCTACTTGATGACACTCCTTAAAGGCAACTCCCAGCCGCTCCATAAGCCGGCTGTTTCCGACTGCAACGGGAATCCCGTCCACTCTGGCTGTCACGCCGTTTCCGCTGATCTCTTCAATGTCCTCTACACGGGTACGGTCTATTTCTTTTCCGTAAGCTCTCTGGAGACTCCGGCTGATAGGATGGGAAGAAGAACACTCTGCCAGAGCCGCATATTCCAGGATTTTATGGTCTTCCATTACATTGTGATGCACACCGCAGACCTCAAACACACCTTTTGTCAGTGTTCCTGTTTTATCAAACACCACATATCTGGTCTGAGCAAGAGTTTCCATATAATTGGATCCCTTTACCAGTACACCGGCATTGCTTGCTCCGCCGATTCCTGCAAAAAAGCTGAGGGGAATACTGATCACAAGGGCGCAGGGACAGCTGATTACCAGAAATGTCAGCGCACGGTAAACCCAGTCTCCCCACTGGGGATCCAGTCCCATAAACATCAGCCGGACAAGCGGCGGAAGAATTGCCAGCGCCAGCGCACTGTAACAGACTACAGGCGTATAATAACGGGCAAATTTGGATATAAAATTTTCGGATCTGGATTTCCTTGAACTGGAATTCTCCACCAGATCAAGGATTTTGGAAACCGTAGATTCCCCGAACTCTCTTGTGGTGCGGATTTTCAGAACACCTGTCATATTAATGCATCCACTGATGATCTCGTCGCCCTCTTTTGCATCTCTGGGCAGGCTTTCTCCTGTAAGAGCGCTTATGTTAAGCGTTGTTTTTCCCTCTGTGATAATTCCGTCAATGGGAACCTTTTCTCCCGGCTGCACTACAATGATACTGCCGATCTCCACCTCATCAGGATCTACTTTTTCCAGGCTTCCGTTTCTTTCTACATTGGCATAGTCCGGACGGATATCCATAAGCTCGCTGATATTCCGGCGGCTTCTTCCCACCGCATAGCTCTGAAACAGTTCCCCGATCTGGTAAAACAGCATAACTGCTGTTCCTTCTTTAAAGTCTCCCAGACAGATGGCGCCCACTGTAGCCACTGCCATGAGAAAGTTTTCATCAAATACCTGTCTGTTTCTGATTCCCTTCCATGCTTTTAAAAGAATATCATATCCGATCACCAGATACGGAATCATGTACAGAACTGCCCTTAGATACCCCTGAACAGGTACCAGAGACAACGCTGCAACCATTATTGCTGCAATAAGGATACGAGTCAGCATTTTTTTCTGTTTTTTGTTCATATCCGCACCTTATCCTTTCACTTATTACAGATAGATCTCACAGTCATCTTCCACTTTTTTACAGTTTTTCAGAACCTCTTTCATAACAGCCCTCGGATCCTGTCCGTCCTCAAATTCCACGTTCATTTTTAACATCATAAAATTCACAGTGGCATCTTTTACTCCGGCTGTTCTTTTTGCAGCCTCTTCCATTTTGTTCGCGCAGTTTGCACAGTCTACTTCGATCTTATAGGTTTTCTTCATTTTTTATCTCCTTTTCGTTTACGCTTTATCATATGAACAGTTATTCATATGTTTGTTTATATTATATACAGGAAAAAGGAAAAAGTCAATTACTTTCTGTTTTATTTCACCGGTATTTTCAAAAAGTGTTTCTTCCTATATAATAGTCTTATTCAAATAACTGATTACCTTAAAAAGGAGACTTCCATGGATACACCTCTCAGGCATCAAAATCTTAAAAAACTGAAAACTCTTTTTCTTTCCACTTTATATATCAGCGCTTTTACCTTTGGAGGCGGATTTGTGATCGTGGGATTTATGCGCAGAAAATTTGTCCATGATCTTCACTGGATCGATGAAGAAGAAATGCTTGATTTCGCAGCTCTGGCTCAGTCCTGTCCCGGCGCAGTAGCTGTGAATGCCGCCATTTTAGTGGGCTGGAAAATCTGCGGATTTGCAGGAATGCTTACTGCTGTTCTGGGAACCATTCTCCCTCCTATGATCATTCTTTCAGTGATCTCCTTGTTTTATTCCGCCTTTGCCTCCAGCCCTCTGATATCCGCTGTCCTTCACGGCATGGAAGCCGGAGTTGCCGCCACAGTTCTGGATGTTGCCTGCGACCTTGGCATGGCAACTGTTAAAACAAAAAGCAGCCTTTCCATTTTTATTATGGCAGGGGCTTTTGTTCTGAATTTTGTTTTTCATGTAAGCGTCATCTATATTATTCTGGCTGCTGCAGTCATTGGGACTGTCAGGCTTCTGATGATCCGGCGCTTTCACAGGGAGGTATCCAGATGATCTATATACAGCTTTTTTTCAGCTTTCTGAAAATAGGACTTTTCAGTGTAGGAGGTGGCTATGCAGCTATTCCGCTCATCCAGAGTGAAATTGTAAACGGTCACGGCTGGCTCAGTATGCAGGAATTTACCAATCTTATCACGATTTCTTCCATGACCCCCGGCCCTGTGGCAATTAATTCTGCTACTTTTGTAGGACTTCGTATTGCCGGACTGCCCGGAGCTGTAACAGCCACTCTTGGCTCCATTTTTCCTGCCGTTATCCTGGTTTCCCTTCTTTCACTGATTTACAGAAAGTATAAAGGAACCACTGCCATTGATACAGTTCTCGGATGTCTGAGACCTGCTGTTGTGGCTTTGATTACTGCCGCAGGCCTTTCTCTTATCCAGACCGCATTGTGGGGAGAGTTTCCTGTGTCTCTCTCTTCTGTTGACTGGATCAATGCACTGCTTTTCCTTGGAGCCTTTTTCATTCTCAGAAAGTGGAAGTGGAATCCCATCCTTGTTATGTGCCTTTGTGGGGCAGGCGGTCTTATTTCTTTTCTGGCCGGTAAGTTTTTCTGATATTTCATATTTTCTGAACAAAACAACTTCACGGAACCAGAATAAAACAGGCTGATCCTGTTTTCCCCTGAATCAAAACAAATAAAAGAGCTGTGTCCCAGGGCCACAGCTCTTTTATATTTCTTCTTGTATATATTTTTATAATTTTTCCATCAGTTCTTCCCTGCTGAAATTCACAAGTACAGTCAGGGCTACCGGAAAGGCAACCAGCCCCACCAGACCAAAAAGCTTCAGTCCCAGGAAAAGCGCTGCCAGTGTTGCCAGAGGATGCAGCCCGATCTGCTTTCCTACAATTCTTGGCTCTACCATATTTCTCACAACAAGGATCACCAGATACAGAATCAGTATCCCCACTGCCAGTCCATGTTCTTTCATAATAAAAAGAATTGCCGCCCAGGGAAGAAGCACACCGCCGGTTCCCAGAACCGGAAGAATATCAAACACTGCAATACACAGGGCCAGAAGCGCCGGATAAGGCATTTTCAGAAGGAACATTCCGATGCACAGCTCTGTAAAGGTCAGAAGGAACAGAAAGCTGTAGGATCTGATATAAATAAACAGAACGTTTTTTACATAGGATTGTCCTTTTTCCACCAGCGCTACCTGTTTCGGTGTCAGAAGCTTCTTAAAAAATGCAATAATTCCATCATAATCCCCAACAAAGAAAAAGGTTGCCACAACAGTGATCACAAGCTTAATAACAAATCCCGGTACTCCGCTGATCCCTCCTGATATGATCTGTACAACTTTTACTGACAGACCGGATACATAGGAGCCCAGATTATTTGTCATTTCCTCAAAAGAGTTTTCAATGGTATTTGCCACAGAAGGATGTACCGATGTCATGGACTCCTCCAGATAATTGGAAATTGTCTCAAATACCGGAACTATTGTAGTATTATAAAAATGCGGAACCTGCCGTATCAGATTTTCCACTCCGTCCAGAAGCTTCAGACTGGCCCAGGCTGCCAGCAAAAACAAAAGCCCGTAAAAGACAGCACAAAAAACAATAGACAAAAGCTTTTTCTGCTTTTTTGATACCTTGAACTTCCTTACCGGTACTTGGATCAGAGCCGCTACCAGAAAAGCAATGATAAACGGCATCATCGGTGAAACCAGATATTTGCATCCGACCCATACAAGTACCGCGATCAGGGCATAAAATACAACGTTTATAATAAATTTTTTCTTTCGCTCCACTTTGTTTTCCATGCCTATCACTCCCTGACAAATACCGCCACAGCCTCCGTCCAGACTGTCTGACAGAACTGATCTACACAGCAGGCTTTTTCCAGACGATAGCCTGCATGAAGAAAGGTTTCCATATCTCTGGCAAGACTGGTGGCCTTACAGGATACATACACGATCCTCTTTACCCTATAGGAAAGGATTTTCGGAAGCGCTTTTGGATGAATCCCCTCTCTGGGCGGATCCAGAACAATCATATCCGGCTTTACCTCCAGGTCATCAAGAACCTTCAGTACGTCTCCCGCAATAAAACGGCAGTTGGACAGCCCGTTCAGAGCAGCATTCTGTCTGGCTGCTTCCACTGCTTCTTCTACAATCTCCACACCGATCACTTCTTTTGCTACCGGCGCCAGAAGCTGGGCAATGGTTCCGGTTCCGCTGTAAAGATCAAAGACCTCCATGCCTCTTGCATCTTCAACATATGTGCGGACAATCGAATACAGAACCTCCGCCGCCAGGGAATTTGGCTGAAAAAAGGAAAACGTACTGATCCGGAATCTCAGCCCCAGGAGAGTTTCATAAAACCAGTCCTGACCATACAGGATTCTGGTCTCGTCACTTTTTACCACATCGGAAAGAGAGTCATTGATGATATGCATGATCCCTACAATTTTTCCTTCCAGAGGCAGCGCAAGAAGAAGATCCTTTAAAGGTTCCAGATCATGCTCCTCCTGACTTGTAGTTACCAGATGGATCAGAATTTCTCCTGTAGTTACCCCTCTTCTCAGAAGCAGATGACGCAGATATCCTGTATGCTGCATTTTTTTATAATAGGGTACCCCTTTTTCCAGAAAATAATCACGCACACAGGTAAGAATATCTGTCATGTCTTTATGGACCAGTTTGCAGTCGTCTGTGTTCAGCACATCATAGGTACTTCCTTTTTTGTGAAGTCCCAGAGACAAAGGCCCGTCCTTATATTCATCTCCAAAAGAAAATTCCATTTTATTTCTGTAACAGAACTCTTCCGGACTTCCATGGATTCCCTCCCACACAAAATCTGCTTTTCCATTCAGGTCTGTCTGTCCTTCCTTTACCAGGACTTCCTCCAGAAGCTCACGAATCTGTCTTTCCTTCATATGAAGCTGCTCTTCATATGGCATTGTCTGGTACATGCAGCCTCCGCACTGGGGAAATGAAGAACATACAGGCTCTCTTTTTTCCAGAGGTGATTTTTCCAGTACCTCCAGAATACGGCCCTGAGCTCTTCCTGAACGTTTTTTCTGAATAACAAAGCGGATCTTCTGACCGGGCATTCCGTTTTTTACAAGTACTTTCTGATCCTCCACCATTACATAACCTTTATTGGGAAAATCCACTTTTTCTATGATTCCTTCGTATATCTCGCCTTTTTTCATATAATGTCTGTCCTTAATATCTCCTTTTCTGTGATTCTCAGGTATGGCATGTTTTTTGCCCAACGGACCTGCAAGAAAACAGCCCCGGTATCAACCGGAGCTGTCGGTTTTTATTCTTCCTCATCCTCAAAATAATCGTCAAAATCATCATCGAAATCTTCTTCAAAATCCTCCAGATAATCCGGAGCGAAGAAACGGTAAACGGCAAACGCAATTCCTGCTACTGCTGCCACAGCACCAATGATCGCCAACACCCAGAGGACTGTATTTTTCTGTTTGTCGTCTTCCTTTTTCTTTAAAACTGCCAGCAATTCTTCGATTTTTGTATTCATATTCATATGCACACCATCCTCTCTTTCTTTGTCGGCATCCATGCTGCCGTTACACGGGTCAGACATCCCAATACTCTGCCCGCACTGTTTTCCTGTAAGCTATAGTATATCACTATCCTGTAGATTTTACCATAAGATATGTAAAATTTTAGATTTTCTTAAGTTCTGGCTGATTGTTATGAATTTGAATAGTATTCCCCTGTCTCCTATGCTATAATAATTCCGATTACATCGTGTACTCACGAGAAAGAGAGGAAAAGAGTGGAAAGACAAATTATCCAAGTAGAAGAAAAAGTACCTGTAAAACTGTTGATACCATTGAGTATCCAGCACATGTTTGCCATGTTCGGAGCTTCTGTGCTGGTTCCTTTTATGTTCGGAATCAATCCGGCCGTGGTACTTCTGATGAACGGTGTGGGAACGCTGCTGTTCATTCTTATCACAAAGGGAAAAGCGCCTGCCTATCTGGGATCCAGCTTCGCATTTTTATCCCCGGGCCTTCTGGTTGCAGACAAGTTCGGTTATGAATATGCACTGGGCGGATTCGTGGTTCTCGGAATCGCCGGAATGATCCTTGCACTGATCATCCGCCGCTGCGGAACTGACTGGATCAACGTTGTTCTGCCTACAGCCGCTATGGGACCTGTTGTGGCCCTCATCGGACTGGAGCTTGCAGGAAGCGCTGCCAGCACTGCCGGACTTCTGGATGACAAAATTGACTCCAGAAACGTGATCGTATTTCTGGTGACTCTGGGAGTGGCTGTATTTGGCCAGATTCTTTTCCGAGGCTTCCTGTCTGTTATTCCGATTCTGATCGCGATCATTGCCGGATATGCAGCAGCAGGCTTCTGCGGCATTCTGGATTTCACGGCAGTAAAAGAAGCTTCCTTTTTTGCTCTGCCCAACTTCCAGGCGCCGTCCTTTAATATTGAAGCGATCCTGACAATTCTGCCAGCGCTTCTTCTGGTTACCTCAGAGCATATTGGTCATCAGATCGTTACCAGTAAAATTGTAGAAAAAGATCTTCTGAAAGATCCAGGACTTCACCGTTCTCTTTTTGCAGACTTTTTCTCATCTACCCTTTCCGGTCTGGTAGGCTCTGTTCCTACTACCACTTATGGGGAAAACATTGGCGTAATGGCAATGACAAAAGTCTACAGCGTACAGGTCATCGGCGGAGCAGCCGTACTTTCTATCTGCTGTTCCTTCCTTGGCAAGCTTGCAGCCCTGATCAACACCATCCCGGGGCCTGTTATTGGCGGAATCTCCTTCCTGCTGTATGGAATGATCGGAACCTCAGGTCTTCGTATGCTGGTAGATAATCAGGTGGATTACGGAAAATCCCGGAATCTGGCGCTGACTTCTGTAGTATTTATTGTAGGCCTTTCCGGAATCGCTCTGAATCTGGGAAATGTAAAACTTACCGGAATGGTTCTTGCCTGTGTGGTTGCCATGATACTGAGCCTTGTATTTTATGTACTTGATAAACTGCATCTGACAAACGATCTGTAAAATATTTTTAAGGCGGTGATTTTATGCCATCATTTATATCCAAGGTAAAGAAAAAACTCAAAAGTGGAGCCTGGTATCCATTTTATAATACTTTCTATGAAAAAGTTCCTGTTGACAAAAAAGAAATTCTTCTTGTTTCACGAAGCGGCCTTGCGCTGGAGAGCAATATCCTTGCTATTCTAAAGGAACTGAATCAGCCGGAATATAAAGAATTTTATAAAGTCCTGGCTGTTCAGAAAAACAAAAAAGAGCAGATTCAGAAAAAGCTGGAACGGTACGGGATCTCAGTAGATAAATTTGTTTACACCGGAGAGCCTTCCTATTACTATCATCTGGCAAAAGCCGGATGGCTGATCAATGATACTACTTTCCCCGGCCGCTACATAAAAAAAGACGGGCAGACCTATCTGAATGTATGGCACGGAACACCGCTGAAGCGAATGGGGCAGGATAATCCGGAAGAACGGTATGATACCGGAAACGTAATGCGGAATCTTCTTCAATCTGATTATCTTGTATTCCCTAATCTTTATATGGAAGAAAAAATGTCCGGAGCATATAATCTGAAAGAGCTCTATCAGGGTACTGTTCTTCATGAAGGCTATCCTCGCAACTGCATATTCTTTCATCCTGAGCAGGGTACAAAACTGAAAGAGCTTCTCGGATATGCCGACACACAGCTGAGTATCTATATGCCTACTTTCCGTGGAACCTCCTCTTCTGTGCAGGAAGAGGATTATGTAAATCAGATAAAAGACTATCTGAACCGCATTGATATGCTGCTTCATGAAAATCAGATCATGCTGGTAAAGCTGCATCCATTTGTACAGAGCCAGTTAACATTAGATTCCTACCGTCATATCCGTCTCTTTCCGGAAGGATATGACACTTATGAAGTTCTCAATGCCTGTGATGTGCTGATTACTGACTACTCCAGTGTCATGTATGATTTTGCTGTTACCGGTCGCAGGATCCTGCTTTTTGCTTATGATCTTGAATACTATCAGGGAAGCAGAGGAATGTATGAAGATATCTCTGATTACCCCTTCCCACTGGTACGTACTCCTGAGGAGCTGGTAAAAGAGCTGAATACTGATTCCGGACATCCGGATGATGCTTTTCTCCAGAAATACTGCACTTTCGAACAGGTAAATGCAGCCAGAAATATCTGTCATCATGTTCTTCTGGGAGAAAAAATATGTAAAAGTACATCTATGCCCGGCACAAAAAAGAAAAAAGTTCTTCTGTATGCCGGAAGCCTGCGGCCAAACGGGATTACCACCGCCTTTTACAGTATGCTCAGCCAGCTGGATCCGTCCAGATGCGAATACTATATCTCATACCGTTCTCCTTCTCTGAAGGAGCATCCGGAGCGGCTTCGCCCTGTATCGGAAGGATACCATTTTTATCCTCTGGCCACCGAAATGAATCTGGACATACTGACCTCTATTGCTCAGCTCATCTATCTGAGATGGGGAATCACAGGACTGGGTATCGGCAAACGTCTTGACAGAGCATATAAAAGGGAATGGCAGAAACACTTTGGCTGTGTTTCTTTTGACCACGTAGTCCATTATGACGGATATGAAAACTACATGATCGCACTCCTTAAAACAGCCCCATGTACCCGGACAATCTGGGCTCACAGCGATATGGAAAAATGGATGGCTGAAAAGCATAACCCCAGCCGCCCTCTTCTTCAGAATGCCTATGCTTCTTATGACCATGTAGTACCTGTAGGAGAAGATGTGAAAGAATCTGCAGAACATATTGGAGGACATCCTGAAAAAGTCCTGGTGATCTCCAACTTTATGGACTACCGACGGATACAGGAACTTGGAAAACTGCCAGTATCCTTTGATTCAGAGACAGAATGTACAGTATCCTTAAACAGACTTCAGGAAATTTTGAAAAGCAGTGACCGCAAATTTATCAATGTAGGACGTTTCTCCCCAGAAAAAGGTCATGAGCGACTGATCCGGGCATTTGATCGTTTCTGGACAGACCATCCTGATACCTGGCTGATCATTATTGGCAGCCACGGAGAATATTATAAGCATACCTGCGACCTTGCAGATTCTGTCAGAAGCAGCAGTCATATTATCCTGATCAAATATATGAGCAATCCCTTCCCTGTAGTAAAAGCCTGCGACTTTTTCCTTCTGTCTTCCTACTATGAAGGACTTGGACTTGTCATTTTAGAAGCTGATGTTTTTGGTGTTCCGACTGCTTCCTGTGATATAAGCGGACCTCATTCTTTTATCCGGCAGTACGGAGGAACGCTTCTTCCCAACAGCGAGGACGGTCTTGTTCAGGGAATGGAAATGTTTGTTGAAGGAAAAATCCATACCATGCATGTAGATTACGAAAAAAGAAATCAGGACATACTTTCAAAATGTGAAAAACTTTTTATGGAATAGTAAAAACAGGAGGCTATTTCTATTATGAAATCCTATCATCAGAAATTTGTATCCGAAACGCCTCTGGAGGTTTATCCAACCGGAGAAATCTCCGGATTTCCGGTCAGTCCGGGAATGTTTGATCTGAACGGGGCTACTCCTCTTCAGAACGGCGTGAATTTTACCATACACACCTGTGGCGGAACAGCCTGTGAGCTTCTTCTTTTCCACCGTGAAGAGGAAGAACCTTTTGCTGTTCTTCCCTTTCCGGAGGCTTATAAAATCGGCGACGTATATTCCATGATCGTCTACGGTCTGGATATCCGGGACTTTGAATACGCCTACCGCGTAGACGGCCCCTGGGATCCTGAAAAGGGACTGCTTTTTGACAAAAAAAATATTCTTCTGGATCCATATGCAAAGGCAGTTTCCGGCCAGAGGACCTGGGGTACTCACTGGGATTCAACCTACCACGCCCGTGTTGTAAAAGATTCCTTTAACTGGGGCGATATGCCTCAGTCCAAAAAAGAACTCTGCGACCTTATTATTTACGAGCTTCATGTAAGAGGTTTTACCGTACATGAGTCCTCCGGAGTCCAGAACAGAGGCACCTTTGCAGGGCTGATGGAAAAGATTCCCTATCTCAGAGAGCTGGGAATCAATGCCGTAGAGCTGATGCCTATTTTTGAGTTTGACGAAACCATGAATGCCAGAGAAATCAACGGGGAGCGTCTTCTGGAATACTGGGGCTATAATACTGTCAGCTTTTTTGCCCCCAATACAAGCTTTACCTCTGTCAATGAATACAACCGGGAAGGAACGGAACTGAAAACTCTGATCAAAGCCCTTCACGACAACGGAATTGAAGTAATCCTGGACGTGGTGTTCAATCATACTGCAGAGGGCAATGAACTGGGAAGAACCTTCTGTTTCAAAGGATTCGATAATAATATTTATTACATGCTGACGCCGGACGGCAATTACTATAATTTCAGCGGCTGCGGAAATACTCTGAACTGCAATCATCCGGTAGTACAGCAGATGATCCTGGAATGTCTCCGGTACTGGACAGTCAACTACCGTGTAGACGGGTTCCGGTTTGATCTGGCCAGCATCCTTGGAAGAAATGAGGACGGTTCCCCTATGAACAATCCTCCTCTTCTCCGTACCCTTGCCTCAGATCCTCTTCTGCGCAATGTCAAGCTGATCGCAGAAGCCTGGGATGCAGGCGGAATGTATCAGGTGGGGAGCTTTCCCGCAAGCGGACGCTGGGCAGAGTGGAACGGAAGATACAGAGATTCTCTCAGAAGCTTTCTGAAGGGAGACTGCTGGAGTTCCTGGGATGCTGCCTGGAGTATTTCCGGCTCCGGCGATCTTTACGGTATGTACAAGGATTCACAGGGGGGCAATTACGCAGGCTATAATTCCAGTGTCAACTTTCTGACCTGCCACGACGGCTTTACTCTGTATGATCTTTATTCTTATAACGAAAAGCACAATCAAAATAACGGCTGGGACAACACAGACGGGGCAAACGACAACCGAAGCTGGAACTGCGGCGCAGAGGGTGAGACAAACGATCCCGAGGTTCTGAAGCTTCGATACCGCATGATACGAAACGCCTGCGCAGTGCTTTTGTGCAGCCGCGGAACACCTATGTTCCTTGCCGGTGACGAATTCGGAAATACCAAGTACGGAAATAACAACAGTTACTGTCAGGATAACGAAATTTCCTGGCTGGACTGGACTCTTCTGGAAAAAAACAAAGATCTGTTTGAATTTTTCAGGTTTATGATTTCCTACAGAAAAGATCATCTTGTTATCCGTAAAAAACTTCCTGATGCAGTATGCGGCATGGACTCTATCCACACCCATAATGTAAACGCACAGGATATCTCCATTCCAAGAGATACTTATACCTTTGCTGTAAGCTTTGCAGGATATGACCGTGAAAAAGGAAAAGATGATCTTGTATATATTGCGGTTAATTCCTACTGGGAAGATGTTTCCATCACACTTCCTGATCTTCACAAACGTGGATTCTGGTATCTGAGCGTCAATACTTACGGCGATGGACAGGGACGATATTTTTACCCTCAGGGGCAGGAAATACGGATTACAGGAAATTTCATTATGAGGCCGAGATCTGTAGCTATTTTTACCGGAAGACCTTATTAAAACTGTACTTTATAACTGCTTTGAACATACCTCATAGCCATGATCAGCAGTTTCTGTAACAAGACAAAAAGTTCCCGATTTTCGTACAAATGAAAATCGGGAACTTTTTTATTTTGTTATTTTTACCAGATTTCAGACTCTACTGCTGCTTTTTCAATGTTCAGACCTTTCATATATCTTTCCATAAATATATTAAAGCCTTCCACACCTTCCGGCTTTGGATCCAGAGTACTTCCCTCATTTCCGGCAAACACCCTGCTGTCCAGGAAGTCCGGAAGAGTCTCTCCCTCTTCTTTATTGATCAGATAGGAAGCCAGAAGAGCAATTCCCCAGGCGCCGCCCTCTCCTGCTGTTTCCATAACAGAAACCGGGGCATTTACAGCGTCTGCAAGGATCTGCTGTCCAACGCCTTTTGTTTTAAACAGACCTCCGTGTCCCAGAAGCCGGTCAATCTTTACCTGCTCCTTATCAAGCAGAATATTCAGGCCTACTCTCATGGCGCCAAGGCAGGTATACAGATTGGTTCTCATAAAGTTTGCCAGTGTGAATCTGCTTTCCGGAGAACGGACAAACAGAGGACGTCCTTCCTCAAATCCGGTCATATGCTCTCCGGAGAAATAACAGTAGGACAGAAGACCGCCGCAGTCCGCATCACCTTCCATAGCCTTGTTGTACAGTGTTCCAAACAGTTTGTTCATGTCCACTTCCATGCCCATAGCTTCTGCAAATTCCTTAAATACATTTACCCAGGCATTCAGATCTGAAGTACAGTTGTTGGAATGTGCCATGGCAACCGGATCTCCGGCCGGTGTTGTGACCATATCAATTTCTTTATAAGGTCTGGAAAGAGCTTTTTCCAGAACGATCATAGCAAAAACAGAAGTTCCTGCCGAAACATTTCCGGTTCTCTGTCTTACGCTGTTTGTGGCAACCATTCCTGTTCCCGCATCACCCTCAGGAGGACACATGGGAATTCCGGCCTGAAGCTTTCCGGAAGGATCCAGAAGTCTTGCGCCTTCCTCTGTAAGACAGCCTGCGTCCTGTCCTGCCACCATGACCTGAGGCATAATATCGCGAAGCTTCCACGGGAAGCCATATGGCTCCACCAGCTTATCAAACTTCTGTACCATTTCCTCGTTGTAATCTTTTGTTTCAGAATCAACCGGGAACATTCCGGCAGCGTCTCCGATTCCCTGGATCCTTTTCCCTGTCAGCTTCCAGTGGATATATGCCTCCAGAGTTGTCATATAATCAATATCTTTCACATGCTCTTCCTTATTCAGGATTGCCTGATAAAGATGCGCAATACTCCATCTCTGAGGAACATTATACTGAAACAGCTCCATCAGTTCCTCAGAAGCCTGTCCTGTGATATTGTTTCTCCAGGTACGGAAAGGAACCAGAAGCTCGCCGTCTTTATTAAACGGCATGTATCCGTGCATCATGGCGCTGACACCAAGCGCGCCCACGCTGATAAGCTCTTCGCCATACTGTTCTTTTACATTCTCGGCAAGAGCCCGGTAGCTGCCCTGAAGTCCTGCATGAATATCCTCCAGATGATAGGTCCAGATTCCGTTTTCCAGACGGTTCTCCCAATCATAGCTTCCTGATGCAATAGGCATGTTATTTTCATCTACCAGGACCGCCTTGATCCTTGTAGAACCAAACTCAATACCCAGAGCTGTTTTATTATTCTTTATTGAATTCTTTGCTTCGTTTACACCCATTGTAAATCCTCCCGAATTTTCCTTAGTCCTCCATCCGGTTATTTACGGAATGCAACCTCGTTCCATCTCAGTTCATTCTTAAAATTACGGATGGTTGTGTCTTTGTCAATGTATACAGCCTCAATTCCCATTGCAGCCGCCCAGTCACCCATCTGTTCCGCTGTCAGGTCATAGGAAAATGCAGTATGATGCGCGCCTCCCGCAAGGATCCATGCCTCTGCTCCTGTTGCCAGATCCGGCATCGGAGTCCAGAACGCACTTCCTACCGGAAGCTTCGGCATTGGTTTCTCTGCTTTTTTACACTCTACATCATTGATGATCAGTCGGAAACGGTCTCCCAGATCTACAAGAGAGGTGGCAATGGCCGGACCTGTTTTGGAAGTAAACACAAGTCTTGCCGGATCCTCTCTGTCCCCCATGGAAAGCGGGCAAACCTTAATGCCGACTTTTCCATCGGAAATGCTCGGACAAACTTCCAGCATATGAGACTGCAGAATTCCTTCTCTGCCGGGCACCAGATTGTATGTATAATCTTCCATAAAGGAGGTTCCCTTTGCATCCCTGATCCCTGCTGTCATGATCTTCATAAGACGGACCATCGCGGCTGTTTTCCAGTCGCCTTCCGCTCCAAATCCGTAGCCTTTTTCCATCAGGCGCTGCATTGCCAGTCCCGGAAGCTGCTGCAAAGCTCCCAGATCACCGAAATGTGTCACTATTGCCTGATAATTATTTTCTTCCAGGAAGCGTTCGAAACCGATCTCAATACCTGCCTGAACTGCCACATGACGTCTGAATTCTTCCGGGTCTCTTCCCTCAAGAAGAATGTCATATTTATTATAATATTCTTCCACTAAAACATCAATATCTGCTTTCCTTGAGTTTCCGCAGTTTTATCCACAGTCACCTGTTTTGTAATATATCATTAT